>OLQD01000552.1_pt1 | contig 35638 bp, 33 predicted proteins | sample 1672841 | NCBI WGS metagenome assembly OLQD01 (sample SAMEA3136729, study PRJEB25190) | human gut metagenome | biome: human gut; feature: human-associated habitat; material: faeces | place: Austria | collected 2013 | reverse complement strand
ATAGCTCCGATGGTTCCGATAGCTAACAGCTAACAGCCAATCCATGGGTGACACATTATATATAATGCACTCATCTATGCTATATATCGCTTGTCTTTATGTGTAGCTCGTGACAGAGCGATTATTAATGCGTTAGCTATGAGCACCCAGAGAGGTGAGATGTATTATTCGCAAAATCTTCGTACCTTTGAAGAGTTGTACGACAGAGGCTACATAAAGGCTGATACTTACAGTATCACGCAGAGTATGCTAGGCGGGGAATTGCTTGGATCCTGCTTACTCCGAGCGATTCTGACGCTATGCTTGTGCCTAGAGGACAGGTGCGGGTTGCACGCTGCAGTAGCTCTGTCGTAGCGGTGCCAAGACTTGGTATCCCGAGCGACCAAAAACAATCAACGATAGTAAGTTCAAAGTATATAAACACACAGATCTATGAAAAAATCAATCGATAAGGCAGGGCTCAAAGCTAAGCTGCACGATGGTATGTCTATCATGATCGGGGGATTTCTCGCTAATGGGACTCCTGAGCGTATTGTCGACGTGCTGGTCGAGAGTGGGGTCAAGGATCTCACGATGATTGTCAACGACACCTCTTATCCAGACCGTGGCTGTGGTCGTCTCATCGCCAATAAGCAGGTCAAGCACCTGATCGTCTCTCACATCGGTACGAACCCGATGACCGCTGAGCAGATGAACAATGGTGAGCTAGAGGTCGAGTTTAGCCCTCAGGGTACACTCGCTGAGCGCATCCGCGTAGGTGGCTGTGGTCTCGGTGGCGTCCTGACGACTACGGGTCTGGGCACGATCATAGCCGATGGCAAGAAGGTGATCAACATCAATGGCCAGGACTACCTCCTCGAGCTACCGCTCCGTGCTGATATGGCATTTATCAAGGGCACTGTCGGTGACGAGACGGGTAACTTAGTCTACAAGGGTACGACGCAAAACTTCCAGCCTCTGATGGCTATGGCTGCTGACTGTGTCGTTGCTGAGATTGACGAGCTCGTCCCCGTAGGGCAGATCAGCCCCGAGGCGGTACACACCTCTGGCATCTTCGTCGACTACATCTTCGAGTAAAGTCGCACAGAGACTCTATACAACAATCGGAGTACTGTCGCAGGCGTCTCTAGGGAGGCTCTCCTGGATAGAAGCTCTGACCAATCAATCACTTTAATATCCCCAAAACAATGGCAAATCCAAAATCAATGATCCGTCTGCGTATGTCTAGTGCTGATGCGCACTATGGTGGTAATCTCGTAGATGGTGCTAAGATGCTACAGCTCTTTGGCGATGTGGCTACTGAGCTACTTATCATACAAGATGGCGACGAGGGTCTCTTCTGCGCTTACGACAAGGTCGAGTTCCTCGCTCCAGTATATGCTGGAGACTATATAGAGGCTGTCGGTGAGATCACCCATGTCGGTAATTCCTCACGCCAGATGCAGTTTGAGGCACGCAAGGTGATCGCTCCACGTACCGATATCAGTGCATCTGCAGCAGATGTACTTGAGGAGCCTGTCGTCGTATGCCGTGCTCATGGTACCTGTGTAGTGCCTAAGAAGTGCCAGCGCAAGTCTTAATCTATTTATCTCTCTAAAGCAGTAACTATCTATGGATAAACTAATCCTAACGGCAGCGATCTGCGGTGCCGAGGTAACCAAAGAGCAGAATCCCGCTGTCCCCTACACAATCGATGAGATCGTACGTGAGGCTAAGTCCGCCTACGATGCTGGAGCAGCTGTCATCCACGTACACGTCCGTGAGGACGATGGTACGCCTACACAGTCCAAGGCACGCTTTAAGGAGGCTCTGGACGCTATCTACAAGGTGATCCCAGATGTGATCATCATCCCCTCGACGGGTGGTGCGGTAGGTATGACCGCTGAGGAGCGCCTACAGCCCACAGAGCTGATGCCTGAGATGGCTACGCTAGACTGCGGTACGTGCAACTTTGGTGACGATGTCTTTGAAAACACGATCCCCATGATGCGTGCCTTCGGCAAGCGTATGATCGAGAATAAGATCAAGCCTGAGTACGAGTGCTTTGAGATGGGTCACCTCGACACCATCCTGCGTCTTGCTCAGAGAGGTGAGGTACCAGGCGATCCTATGCAGTTTAACTTCGTGCTAGGAGTCTTCGGTTGTACACCCGCTACTGCAGACAACCTCGCTTGGCTCGTTAAGAACATCCCCGCAGGCTCTACCTGGACGGCTACGGGTATCGGTCGTCACGAGTTCCCACTAGCAGCAGCAGCTATCGGCATGGGCGGTCACGTACGTGTCGGCTTTGAGGATAACCTATATCTCTCTAAGGGCGTCCTCGCTAAGAGCAATGGCGAGCTAGTAGCTAAGGCTGCACGCATAGCTCATGAGCTGGGTCGTGAGATCGCTAACCCCGCTGAGGCTCGTCAGATCCTTTCGCTGGCTCCTCGCCACTAAAAGGATATTGATTTTCCCCCTATTTACTAATACAATCACACAATCAATCATATCAACTTTTATATGCAGAAGAAAGGAAACAAGTATGGCACGCACCGTGTCATCTCCCCTAAGGGCGTACTACCACAGCCCGCAGACAAGATCGACAACAACATGGATGAGATCTACGACAACGAGATCCTCATCGATGTACAGACGCTAAACATCGACTCAGCTAGCTTCACGCAGATCGAGGAGCAGGCTGGTGGCGACAAGGCAAAGATCGCCGAGATCATGATGGGCATCGTCGAGAAGCAAGGTAAGCACCGCAATCCAGTCACAGGCTCTGGTGGTATGCTACTCGGTACTGTCGAGAAGATAGGTGATGCCCTCAAGGGTAAGATAGACCTCAAGGAGGGCGACAAGATCGCTACCCTCGTATCTCTCTCTCTGACTCCTCTACGCATCGACAAGATCAAGGATATCCGTCCCGACATCGACCAGGTCGACATCGATGGTAAGGCTATCCTCTTCGAGAGCGGTATCTATGCTAAGATCCCCGAAGATCTGCCCGAGAATCTCGCACTCTCAGCTCTAGACGTGGCTGGTGCTCCTGCTCAGGTGGCTAAGCTCGTCAAGCCTGGCGACACTGTGCTGATCATCGGGGCTGGTGGTAAGAGCGGTATGCTCTGCTGCTACGAGGCTAAGAAGCGTGCTGGTGTCACGGGTAAGGTAATCGGACTATGCCACTCACAGCGTAGTACGGATCGTCTGAAGGCTCTCGGCTTCTGCGACTACGTCTTCTCAGCCAATGCAACACAGCCTGTACCTGTCATGGAGGAGATCGAGAAGCTCACAGACGGCAAGATGTGTGATGTCACAATCAATAATGTCAACATCACCGATACGGAGATGACCAGCATCCTCTGCACGAAGGATGATGGTGTCGTCTACTTCTTCTCTATGGCTACAAGCTTTACCAAGGCTGCTCTCGGTGCTGAGGGTGTCGGTAAGGATGTGACGATGATCGTAGGTAACGGTTACACCAAGGGTCACGCCGAGATTACACTGCAGGAGCTTCGTGAGTGTGAGGCTCTACGCAAGATCTTCACTGAGCTATATGCTTAAGTGAATGGATAAGAGATTAGAGCGCATCCAAGACGCTCTAATCTCTTACTCTTTACAAGTCGAAATTCAATCCCCTATCAATCACACACACAATGAACGAAAGCAGAAGAAAGGAATTCTTTCCTGAAGTCTCTGACGCTGATTGGAATGATTGGCACTGGCAGGTGCGTAACCGCATCGAGACACTTGACCAGCTTAAGAAGTATATCAAGCTAACACCCGAAGAGGAGGAGGGTGTACGTGAGTCGCTCAAGACGATCCGTATGGCTATCACGCCTTACTACCTGAGCTTGATCGACCCCAATGACCCTAACGATCCTGTACGTAAGCAGTCGATCCCTACGATCAATGAGCTACATGTAAGCCCTGAGGATCAGCTAGACCCTCTGAGCGAGGATGAGGACTCACCCGTGCCAGGACTAACACACCGCTATCCTGATCGTGTCCTCTTCCTGATAACCGATATGTGCTCTATGTACTGTCGTCACTGCACGCGTCGTCGCTTCGCAGGACAGAAGGATGCAGCCTCGCCTAAGGAGCGCATCGAGAAGTGCATCGAGTACATCGAGCAGACGCCTGAGGTGCGCGACGTACTCCTCTCAGGTGGTGACGCACTCATGGTCAGCGACAAGATGCTGGAGTATATCATACAGCGTCTGCGTGCTATCCCTCATGTAGAGATCATCCGTATCGGATCACGCACACCTGTCGTATGCCCACAGCGCATCACGCCTGAGCTGGTTCAGATGCTGAGCAAGTATCACCCGATATGGCTTAATACGCACTTTAACCACCCCAACGAGGTGACTCGCGAGAGCCGTGAGGCTTGCGAGCGTATGGCTAATGCTGGTATACCTCTAGGTAATCAGTCGGTGCTATTACGTGGTATCAACGACTGCCCCTCGATCATGAAGCACCTCGTCCATGAGTTGGTCAAGATGCGCGTACGTCCATACTATATATATGTATGTGACCTCTCGCAGGGTATCTCACACTTCCGCACGCCTGTCTCTAAGGGTATCGAGATCATCGAGGCTCTACGTGGACATACATCGGGCTATGCTGTACCTACCTTCGTCGTAGATGCTCCAGGTGGCGGTGGCAAGACGCCTGTCATGCCAAACTATGTGATCTCTCAGTCGCCTCACCGTGTGGTGCTACGCAACTATGAGGGCGTCATCACGACCTACACAGAGCCTAGCGACTATAAGGAGGAGCCCTGTCAGTGTCCTGACTGCAAGAAGGCGCGTCACGAGGGTGTCTACGGACTACTCACGGGTGATCGCCTAGCTATGGCTCCTGAGCATCTAGACCGCAAGGAGCGTAGCCGTAAGTGGCGCGAAGCTCACAAGGGATAAGCTCCTCACGCCTTTGATTACGTAGCTCTCCTATTAGATCAAACTATCGACTGATGCCATTCATCGCAAACATAGCTCAACTCAAGAGTCTCGCTATCGTAGGGACTGCCAAGAATGTGGGTAAGACGGAAAGTCTTAACTACATACTCGGTGCGCTACGAAAGCGTCATCCAGAGCTACAGCTCGCGCTGACGTCGATAGGCATCGATGGAGAGCTACGTGATCAAGTAACACAGACGGACAAGCCAGAGATAACCCTGCACAACGGGATGCGCTTTGTGACGGCTGAAAACTTCTTTCGCAAGAAGCTCCTACCAGCCGAGATATTTGACATTGATCGCATCTACTCCTCCTCGATCGGGCGGCTTATCTATGCCCGAGCACGGGGCATCGGCAAGACGCTCATAGCGGGTCCCCCCTCGACGGGAGGTCTGCGTCGTGTAGTCGCCCGGATGAATCAGGAGGGCGTTGATCTGACACTCATCGACGGCGCGCTATCACGTCTCTCGCTAGCATCTCCCTCGGTAGCCGAGGGTATGGTACTTGCCACGGGCAGTGCTTACTCGGCTCAGCCTGAGCAGTTGATCAAGCGCATGCGTGAGTTGATGCGCCTGATACGTCTGCCCCAGCTGGCTGACAGAAAGCTTGCGGAGCAGCTCGCGGAGGTGGACAAGGGAGTTCGTCTCATAACAACTGAGGGAGCTATCGTAGATCCAGGCTTTGCCTCGGCACTTACCCCCGACATGTGGCGTGACACGACTTGGCTGGCCGAGGGCGATATGCTCTACGTACCAGGCGTGGTCAGCGACAAGCTACTGAATCAGTTACGGCTCATCAAGCGACACCGACAGCTTGTGGTCAAAGACTTTACTCGTATCTTTGCATCGGGACAAGCTGTGCAGAGTTATCTAGCTACTGGCAGGGAGATAAAGACTCTATATAGTAGTAAGCTCATGGCGGTCACCTTCAACCCGCTAGCCCCGTCAGGCTATCGGCTAGACAGTGAGCGCATGTGTGGGCGTCTATCCGAGGCTCTTGAGGTCCCTGTATATGATGTTAGAAGGCTATGAAAGACCTACGTAGTTGTATAGACCAAATAAGCGGACTGCGCTATGTCGTGGAGGAGATGCACTTCAACTCTTCTCCAGGACGTATGGCTATGCTGGCTACGCCTTGGAGTAGTGAGGTGGAGCCTATCGAGCAGCGACTAGATGAGGTGGCCCGCTACATAGACTACCTCTCCGACCATGAGCAGCAGAAAGGTATGCAAGAGGTGGCGATACATCTCTGCGAGCTGATGAATGTCTCGGGCTCTATCGAGACGATCAGACAGCCACAGGTCTTCTGTAGCGATATCGACCTCTTTGAGATCAAGCGACTCGCGCTCATCGAGGAGAAGGTGCGTCGTCTCGCCGAGCAGTATCATCTAGAGATCTTACAGTGCCACACACTCACTGAGGTCGTAGATATACTGGATATCGATGGGGAGCGACTACCGAGCTTCTACATTAGCGATAGCTACAGTGCTGTACTACGTTCGCTGCGCAAGCAGATGGAGCGGACTTCCGAAGAGACCGAGCGAGACGAGCTAGCCGTCCAATGTGCTATCGAAGAGGATCGCGTACGGAAGCGGCTCACAGAGGCGCTACACCCTTACGCTGACCAGATAGAGGAGGCTCTAGAGGCTTTGGCACAGATAGACAAGCTTCACGCCATTGCTCAGTGGGCTTTGGCACATGGCTGCTGTCGTCCTAAGCCTATACGCTCTGGCGAGAGCACACTGACAGACCTGATACACCCAGAGGTGGCTCATCACCTAGCTGAGCGACAGGACAAGTTCCAGCCAGTGACGATCTCCTACACCGATCAGCCTACGCTCATCACAGGAGCTAACATGGCGGGCAAGAGCGTCCTGCTCGCTTCGATAGGACTAGCGCAGTGCCTCATGCAGTTTGGCTGCTATGTGACGGCACAAGAGGCTCAGCTGGTGCCAGTCGATGAGGTGATCTTCTCCATCGGAGACGATCAAGATATCAAGTCGGGGCTCTCCTCCTATGGTGCTGAGATGCTACGCCTGAACCGAATCATCGAGTCGGTCAAGGGGGGTAAGCAGGTCTTAGCACTCATTGACGAGCCAGCCCGCACGACCAATCCAGAGGAGGGACACGCACTGGTGAGTGCCCTCGTACAGCTCTTCGCTCAATATGCTGTGCGAGCTATCATCACAACACATTACAGCGGCATCTTGGGGCGATGCCACAGATGGAGAGTACGTGGCTTCGTTGAGGAGCGTCTACGCAAGCCACTCGAGATCAACCAGCTCAATCGTTGTATCGACTACTCTCTCATACACGACACCCAGACCGATGCGCCTCACGAGGCTCTGCGCATAGCAGAGATACTAGGCATGGATAGGGAGCTATTAGATTTATGCGAAAAGAACTTAGCAACAAAGAATGAAGACAAGTAAAGTAGGTATAGACTTTGCCAAAGTGGACAAAGCACGCAACGCCGCTGGCACTATCGCCGAGGAGGTGCAGAGCTTTGTTGACCGCTATACGACTGTTACGGTCGAGCGCACGCTCTGTCGCTTCGTCGGGATTGACGGAGTAGACGAGCATGATGTGCCTCTGCCCAACGTCGTCGTGACACATCTCAAGGAGCAGGAGGCTCTATCAGACGGAGTTTTCTTTTACCTTGCCAACGCAATGCTGGCTACGGGCATGGATCCACAGCAGATCGCTGAGGGTGTAGCTCGTGGCGAGATCAACTTAACGCACTATCCGGCACGCAAGCCTGAGGAGATAGCCGATGTGCTAGAGCCTTACATCCTCAAGGGTATGCAGCGCATCGTCGAGCATAGAGAGCGCCGTGAGAACTACCTCAAGACGATCGGTGAGGGCCCTAAGCCTTACCTCTATGTGATCGTCGCTACGGGTAATATCTACGAGGATGTGATCCAGGCGCAGGCTGCAGCACGACAGGGTGCTGACATTATCGCTGTGATCCGTACTACGGGACAGAGCTTGATCGACTACGTACCTTACGGTGCTACGACCGAGGGTTTCGGTGGTACCTATGCTACACAGGAGAACTTCCGCATCATGCGCAAGGCACTTGACGAGGTAGGCGAGGAGCGTGGCAAGTACGTACGTCTCTGTAACTACTGCTCGGGTCTCTGTATGCCAGAGATCGCTATCATGGGTGCTTTCGAGGGACTAGACGTCATGCTCAACGATGCCCTCTACGGTATCCTCTTCCGCGATATCAATATGCAGCGTACGATCATCGACCAGTACACGAGTCGTGTGATCAATGGCTTTGCCGGCGTCATCATCAATACGGGTGAGGATAACTACCTCACGACGGCTGACGCTATCGAGCAGGCGCACACAGTGCTAGCGTCTGACTTTATCAATGAGCAGTTTGCTCTACGAGCTGCCCTCCCTGAGGAGCAGATGGGTCTAGGACACGCCTTCGAGATGGATCCGATGACCGAAAACGGCTTCCTCTACGAGCTGGCGCAGGCTCAGATGACGCGTGAGATCTTCCCCAAGGCTCCACTCAAGTATATGCCTCCTACGAAGTTTATGACCGGAAACATCTTCCGTGGTCACATACAGGATGCACTCTTTAATATAATAGGTATCTGGACGCATCAGGGACTACAGCTCCTCGGTATGCCGACAGAGGCTATCCACACGCCTTTCATGAGCGACCGCTTCCTCTCGATCGAGAATGCGCGCTACATCTTCAACAATATGCGCTCCATCGGTGACGAGGTTGAGTTTAAGGAGGGTGGTATCATCCAGAGCCGTGCTCGTGAGGTGCTAGACAAGACGCTAGACCTCCTCGAGGAGATCAAGGGCGAGGGACTCTTTACCGCGCTCTCTAAGGGTATCTTTGCAGATATCAAGCGACCTCTCGATGGAGGACGTGGGTTGGACGGCGTCAAGCCAAAGAGCGAGCGTTACTACAACCCAACGCTAGAACTAATGAAGAACCGTAAGATACAAGGCAAGCTATGAGTGGAGGACTATATTCAATGGAGTCGAAGGACTTTGACCGTACCCTCGACCTTTCGCAAGTAAAGCCTTACGGCGACACCATGAACGATGGTAAGGTACAGCTGAGCTTCACGCTGCCTGTACCTAAAGGAGCTGAAGCCGAGGAGGCCGCTAAGCTCCTACTCAAGGAGATGGGACTACAAAACCCGATGGTTGTCTTCTCAGAGGAGCTGACCAAGGGCTTTACCTTCTTCAATTGTTATGGTAGTTGCACCCATACGGTTGACTACTCCAACATTTACGTGCCCAAGGTCGAGTCGACCACCTGGAGCATGGAGGAGACCGACGAGTACATACGCACCCACATCGGGCGCAAGCTGGTGGTACTAGGAGCTAGCACGGGAACCGATGCGCACACGGTAGGTATCGATGCGATCATGAATATGAAGGGCTTCGCAGGTCACTACGGCCTGGAGCGCTACGACATGATCGACGCTTACAACCTCGGTAGTCAGGTACCCAACGAGGAGCTCATCGCCAAGGGTATCGAGATGAATGCCGATGCCCTGCTCATCTCCCAGACGGTCACGCAAAAGGATGTACACATCAAGAACATGACCGAGTTCATCGAGCTCATCGAGGCCGAGGGTCTACGCGACAAGATGATCGTCATCTGTGGCGGTCCACGTATTTCGCACGAGCTGGCTAAGGAGCTAGGCTTTGACGCTGGTTTTGGTGCCAACACCTTTGCCGACGATGTGGCTTCGTTCATCTGTCAGGAGATCGTGCGTCGCAAAGAGGCTGCGGGTAAGTAACGCTCCTCTCGGCCCCACAAACTAAGAAGTAATATAAATCAAGGTATAATACGATATGGAACTAGACAAGAATCAAGTCAGAGAGGTTATCGCCAAGCGCGTAGCCCTAGAACTAAAGGATGGCGATGTCGTCAACCTCGGCATCGGTCTACCCACGATGGTACCCAACTATCTCAAGCCAGACGTGCATGTGATGCTGCAGTCTGAGAATGGTATGATCGGTATGGGTGGTGCTCCTGCAGCAGGCCAGGAGGATCCCCTTTGGATCAATGCTGGTGGTGGTGCTATCACCGCTGTGCCAGAGGCGGCCACCTTCGACAGTGCTACCTCCTTCGGGATCATCCGTGGAGGTCACGTGGATGTCAGCATCCTCGGTGCACTACAGGTCGATGAGGCTGGTGACCTAGCTAACTGGATTATCCCTGGCAAGCTCGCCCCCGGTATGGGTGGTGCTATGGATCTGCTCGTAGGTACACGCAAGGTGATCCTTGCTATGACCCACACCGCAAAGGGCAAGGCTAAGATCCTCAAGAAGTGTACTCTGCCGCTCACAGCAGCTGGTCAGGTAGACCTCATCATCACCGAGCTCTGCGTCATCGAGGTGCGCAAGGGTCAGGGACTCTACGTCACAGAGATCCGTGACGGCGTCACACGTGAGGAGATAGAGGCAGCCACCGAGGCTACGCTACACTACGTGGACGATGTCAAGCCCATGCGTCAGTAGTCCTACTACACTACTTCTAGAGCCTGTCGCCCGAGGGCGACAGGCCTTATCAAGCATCAACACACTATTATAGACAATCATATTTCAAACTATGGACTTTAGTAAGACCCCACAAGAGGAGCTATTCTTGCAAATGATCAGAGAGTTTGCAGAGAAAGAGGTTAAGCCTCTCGCTGCCGAGATCGATGAGCAGGAGCGCTTCCCCATTGAGACTGTTCAGAAGATGAGCAAGCTGGGCATCATGGGTATCCCCATTCCCAAGGAGTACGGAGGCGCAGGCTCTACCGTACAGATCTACACGATGGCTGTCGAGGAGCTCAGCCGTGTCTGTGCTACCACAGGCGTTGTCGTCTCTGCTCACACATCACTCTGCTGTGATCCTATCATGAGCTTTGGTACAGAGGAGCAGAAGCAGCATTACCTACCTAAGCTAGCTTCAGGTGAGTGGATTGGTGCATTTGGTCTCACGGAGCCCAATGCTGGTACAGACGCTTCTGCACAGCAGACCTTTGCTGTCGAGGAGGAGGAGTGCTACATACTCAATGGTAATAAGATCTTTATCACCAATGCTGAGTACGCTCACGTCTATATCATCTTTGCCATGACGGACAAGAGCAAGGGCAACAAGGGCATCTCCGCCTTTATCGTTGAGAAGGACGACCCCGGCTTTTCTGTCGGTAAGCATGAGCTCAAGCTCGGTATCCGTGGCTCTGCTACGTGCGAGCTGATTATGGAGAACTGCCGCATCCCCAAGGATCGTCTACTTGGTAAGGTGGGCGGTGGCTTCAAGGTTGCTATGCACACCCTCGATGGCGGACGTATCGGTATCGCAGCTCAGGCACTCGGTATCGCTCGTGGTGCTATGGACGAGACTGTCAAGTATACCAAGGAGCGCAAGCAGTTTGGTCGCAGCATTGCTAAGTTCCAGAACACCCAGTTCCAGCTAGCAGACCTCAAGGCTCGTATCGACTGCGCTAGCCTGCTCGTACGTCGTGCAGCGTGGTGCAAGGACAATGGTCTCTCTTACAACCTAGAGGCAGCCGAGGCTAAGCTCTTCTGCGCTGAGACCGCTATGGATATGACGACAAAGGCTGTACAGTTCCACGGCGGCTACGGCTACACCCGTGAGTATCCTGTAGAGCGCATGATGCGTGATGCTAAGATTACCGAGATCTACGAGGGTACCAGCGAGGTACAGCGTATGGTTATCGCAGCGCACCTACTCAAGTAATGACCCCTTAGGACACTTATTAGACATATGAAGATTATAGTATGTATCAAGCAGGTACCCGATACCACTGAGATCAAGCTCGACCCCGTCAAGGGCACTCTGATCCGTGATGGCGTACCCAGCATTATGAACCCCGACGATAAGGGGGCACTCGAGCAGGCTCTGCTCCTCAAGGATCAGTATGGCGCTGAGGTCAGCGTCATCACTATGGGACCTCCCCAGGCTACCGCTATCATCCGTGAGGCATTTGCTATGGGTTGTGACAAGGGCTACCTCATTTCAGATCGTCGCTTCGGAGGTGCCGATACCCTCGCCACCAGCTATACCATCTCTCATGCACTCAAGACGCTTGACTACGATATCATCCTAGCAGGACGTCAGGCTATTGATGGTGATACAGCACAGGTAGGACCTCAGATCGCTGAGCAGCTAGACCTGCCTCAGATCACCTACGTAGAGCATGTAGACTATGATGGCAAGAAGACCCTGACCGTCATGCGCAATGTCGAGGAGGGACACGAGACCCTAGAGGTCGAGACTCCCTGTATGCTCACCTTCCTAGCATCTGCTTATGAGCCTCGCTATATGAATGTCCCCGACATCATGACCGCCTTTGACAAGGAGATCACCACGCTGACGGCTGACAGCTTCCCCGTTGAGGAGGAGCGTCTAGGACTCAAGGGCTCTCCTACGCGTGTCAAGAAGTCCTTCACCAAGGGTGCCAAGGCTATGGGTACTCTCTACGAGGAGCTGACACCTGAGGAGGCTGCTGATTTGATTATCGAGAAACTTAAAGAGAAATTCATCATCTGATATGGATAAGACACAGTATAAAGGAATTCTAGTCTTCGCTGAGCAACGCGAAGGCGTCATCCAGAATGTAGCCTTTGAGCTCATCGGCAAGGCTCGTGATCTAGCCGATCAGATCAACGAGCAGGTCACCGCCATCCTATGTGGCTACCAGGTCAAGGGGCTATCAGACCAGCTCATCCATGCAGGTGCTGATCGTGTACTAGTCGTCGATGATCCCAATCTCAAGGATTATCTCACCGAGCAGTACGCACAGGCAGTCTATCATATCATCACCGTTTACAAGCCTGAGATCGTCCTCTTTGGTGCTACCACCATCGGGCGTGACCTAGCTCCTCGTCTCTCGGCACGTCTACGCACAGGTCTCACAGCAGACTGTACGTCACTTGAGATCGGTGAGGACCGTAACCTCATGATGACCCGTCCCGCCTTCGGTGGTAACCTCATGGCAACCATCGTCTGCGATCAGAATAGACCTCAGATGTCTACCGTACGCCCAGGCGTCATGCGTCGCAAGGCTGACGACAAGACACGCACCGGCGAGGTCGAGGAGGTCAAGGTACCCTTTGACGAGCGTCGCTTTAAGGTACGCCTCGTCAGCAAGAAGCACGAGACCAAGAACATGGTCGACATCACCGAGGCTAGCGTACTCGTATCTGGCGGACGTGGTGTAGGTACCGACGGTGGCTTTGACAAGCTCAAGGCTCTAGCACAGGTCATCAAGGCTGAGGTATCCTCCTCACGTGCTATGGTCGATGCTGGTATCATCGGGCATGAGAGACAGGTCGGACAGACTGGTAAGACCGTACGTCCTGACATCTACTTCGCATGCGGTATCTCAGGAGCTATCCAGCACCTCGCTGGTATGGAGGAGTCGGAGTACATCATTGCCATCAACAAGGACAAGTTTGCTCCCATCTTCCAGGTTGCCGACCTCGGTATCGTAGGCGACCTGCACAAGGTACTGCCCGTCCTCACTGAGCGTCTCAAGACGCTTCAAGCTAACAAGAAGTAAAAACACCCTACACTGCCATGACAGACTTCCAGACCATACATTATAGTGTCAGTGCCAATGGGCAGATCGGTACCCTAACGATCGATCGCCCCGAAGCACTTAATGCACTCTCTACGCAGGTACTCAGTGAGCTAGAGATCGTCATCGATCAGATAGCTCAGGAGCGCACCGTGCGCGTCCTCGTCATCACAGGAGCCGGACGCTCCTTCGTTGCGGGGGCTGACATAGCCGAGATGGCAGAGCTAACGCCCCAGGAGGCACTCGCCTTCGGTGAGCGTGGTGCTCGTGTCTTTCGCAAGGTAGAGCTACTCTACTGCCCCGTCATAGCAGCCGTCAACGGCTTTGCACTCGGTGGTGGCTGCGAGCTATCCCTAGCGTGCGACCTACGCATCGCCAGTGACAAGGCTAAGTTTGGTCAGCCCGAAGTCGGTCTAGGCATCCCCCCAGGCTTCAGTGGCACACAGCGTCTACCCCGTCTCATCGGGGCAGGCGCCGCCAAGGAGCTCATCTACACCGCACGTGTCATCAAGGCAGACGAGGCACTCACTCTAGGACTGGTCAACCGTGTCGTAGAGCCTGACGCACTCATGCCCACCGTGACCGAGCTGGCAGAGGAGATAGCAAGCAAGTCGCCACACGCCGTAGCGATCTCTAAGCGAGCTATCAATAGGGGGCTGCAGAGTGATATCGATACTGGCATTGCCATTGAGAACGATCTCTTTAGCAACGCCTTCGCACATCCCGAGCAGCGCGAGGGTATGTCCGCTTTCCTAGAGAAGCGCAAACCACAATTCTAAAACTCACTAGAGCGTGTCGCACTCCTGTGGCACGCTCTATTTCAAACCAATAACTCTATGAAAATAGTCGTATTAGGCAATGGCACCATGGGTGCAGGCATCGTGCAGACGATGGCGCAGAAGGGTCTCGCCGTCACGATGAAAGGACGTAGCAACGAGTCACTAGACCGTGCTATGCAACGTATGAACAAAGGGCTTACCCGTCTCGTCGAGAAGGGCAAGATGACCGCCGAGGACGCTGACCAGATCATCGGACGCATCACCGTCACGACCGACTACGCCGACATCGCTCAGGCTGATCTAGTCATCGAGGCTATCTCTGAGGAGATGGAGGTCAAGAAAGAGATACTTCGCGAGATCGATGGTCTCGTAAAGCCCTCAGCAATCTTTGCTACAAACACCTCTTCGCTCAGCATCACCGAGCTAGCCAGCGTCACCAAGCGTCCTGAGCAGGTCATCGGTATGCACTTCTTCAACCCCGTACCTGTCATGAAGCTCGTCGAGGTCATCAGCGGTCAGTGCACCTCTGAGGAGACCCTCGAGGCTACACTCACACTCTGTGAGAAGCTTGGCAAGACTGCCGTCAGGGTGAGCGAGGCTCCAGGCTTTGTAGTCAATCGTATCCTCATCCCGATGATCAACGAGGCTATCGGTGAGTATGCCGATGGCGTCGCTACCGTCGAGGAGATCGATACCGCTATGCAACTCGGCGCTAATCACCCCATGGGACCGCTCGCATTGGGTGACTTCATCGGTCTAGACGTCTGCCTAGCCATCATGGAGGTGCTCAACAACGAGTACGCCGACCCCAAGTATCGTCCACATCCCCTGCTCCGCAAGATGGTACGTGCCGGGCAGCTCGGACGCAAGAGTGGCAAGGGCTTCTACGACTACTCTAAGTAGTCAGTCCTCTTAGTGGTAGCTCTACCGCATCAAGCCCAAAGCTAAGCACTAGAGCCACACACCTTTACCAGCGAGGGAGTATCACCAGCAGTGGGGATACTCCCTCGTTTGGTTTGTAAAAAGAGACTGTTGCAAAAGTCAATAGTCTTATAAGACGTAAGGAATAGTCTCCTCATCAACTACGATGAGAATCTTCTCCCCAGAAGCCATTGGCAAGGCTAGATCATAGCTCTCGACAAAGGAGGTCGCCTCCACGAGCTTCGTACCATCAGCACGATAAATGGTCAGATCGTGATGCTTACCGTCAGCTACACGTATGGTCAGTCCTAGCTGATTTCGAGAGATTTGCAGATCCAGAGGTGTAGTCCTAGACGCTTCAATCGTCTTATTGCCTGTAAAGCCATTGACAGCCTCACAGATACCTGAGTGGTGGAAGTGGTACACATCACCATTGGGCGCTGTATAGCATAGGGGTATGCGAGTCTCGTAGCCATAGCCTCCAGTACTCTCTTCAGTCCTAATACCCGTAAATAAAAAGCCAAAGGAGTATCCGATGCCCTCTATCCAGTAAATTTCATTAGATGGCAGCGGGATACCCGTCATATCCTTCATAATATAGACTAAGCGATCAGCATCATACAGGTGTCTAGTCTCAATAGCTGAGACGACTAGCGTATAGCGACTTTTCGTATGGTCATACAGCGCTGTAGACCCATCAATGTCGTGAAGGGTCACTTGATCTCCCACCTTGAGGTTATAGTCCCAGAGCACATACTCAGGGACTTCATCTTTCTCCCCTCCTTTGATGCCACTCTTGTGTCGTGCATAGATCTTCCCGCCAGGTAGATCCTCTCTCAGGTAGGTGTAGGAGTAGCCGTAGTCTGTCTCATCACCTAAGACAAAGTAGGTCTTACCATCTATTGTCTCCAGCTTCGTCAGAGCGTATTGATCTGTACTAGAGTTCCAGTAGTTCCAATGTTCAGGCTTTTCACTGGTCTGACAGTATATGCCGAAGGTGACCTTGTAGACCATCCATTTGGCTCCCGCCTGTATGGTGGGGATGGTCGGATGCGTCTTTGGGGTGGGCGGAGTCTCTTGAGCTGATAGGCCCCAAAGGCTAGAGATGAGAACAACTAATGTAGCTGTGATTCTAGTGATACGTCTCATAATTGTCGTGGTTAGGTTATAGTTTGTGGATTCTCAGCGTATTTATTGGTTGGTCGTACCTAGTGCAGGGGGAGCAATATCACAAGGCAAATCATTGTAAAGCAATGGACTAGTGCGGACTTATGTGCTTACGTCCGCAAGTTACACGATTTCCACTAAATGTGCAAAGTGTTTGCTCCCGCCCTCAGTTTTAGCAAAAGACAAGTCAACCATTTTCAGGGAACCACAAACGTCTCGTTGTGAGACGTTTTCCAAAAAACTTTCCAGCCTTGGAAAATAAAATTTCCAACGGAGGAAAAATAAATTTCCAACGCTGGAAACTTTACTTTCCAACGCTGGAAAAATAGTTTTCCAATGCTGGAAACATTCTGGAGGGCATGGCGTAACAGCCATTGCACGAAATAGTCGTACCTTCGCAGTGTCTTTAGGTAGACGGATCTATAGAATAGACGCAAATGATACCACAATACAAGAGTAATCCACCGCAGTGGACAGAGATATACAGCCAATCTAACCTCCCCGCAGAGCTACAATCGCTCAAGGACCTGACGATGAACTTATGGTGGTCTTGGCAACCACGGGCGATACGACTCTTTCAGTCTATCGACCCTGAGCTATGGGCGCAGACTGATGGCAATCCTCGCTGGATGCTTCACCTTCTGGGGGCGGAGCGTATAGCGGAGCTTTGCCAGGACCAGCACTTCCTCGCAGAGGTTCAGGCGCTGTATGATGAGCTACAGGCTTATCTGCAGGAGCGTCCCGATGAGACGCGTCCCTCGGTCGCTTACTTCTGCATGGAGTACGGCATTAGCAATACGCTACACATTTACTCGGGTGGCCTAGGCATCCTCGCGGGTGACTATGTCAAGGAGGCGAGCGATAGCAATGTGCGATTGACAGCTGTGGGACTCCTTTATCGCTACGGATACTTCACGCAGAGCCTTGACCCAAGTGGTAATCAGGTGGCGCACTATGTGCCGCAAAACTTTCACAACCTGCCCCTCGAGCCCGTACTCAACGAGCGTGGTGAGCGTCTGACGCTACATCTAGAGATGGCTTCGCTGCCAGTGGCTTGCCAGGTGTGGCGTGTGCCTGTGGGTCGTGTGTCGCTCTATCTGCTGGACACGGATGTGCCTGAGAATGGAGACTTAGCGAAGAGCATCACCCACAGCCTCTATGGTGGCGACTGGGAGAATCGACTTCGTCAGGAGTACCTCCTAGGTATCGGAGGTACGATGCTGCTCAAACAGCTCGGCATCACGTGCGATGTGTACCACATGAACGAGGGACATGCAGCCTTTATGAATGTGGAGCGACTGGTCAATCTGGTGGAGGATAGGGGCTTGCCCTTTGACGTAGCACTGGAGGTGGTACGTGCCTCTTCGCTCTATACGGTGCATACGCCTGTGCCAGCAGGGCATGACTACTTTGAGGATGCTTTGATCGATCGTTACTTTACACCCTTCTATAGTCGTCTGGGTATCTCTCGTGATGAGTTTATCCAGCTAGGCAAGGATAGCCACGGGAGCGGCGGTAAGTTCTCTATGAGCGTCCTAGCACTACATACTTCACAGGAAGCCAATGGTGTGAGCAAGCTCCATGGCGATGTGTCGAAGCGTATGTTTGCTCCCGTGTGGGAGGGCTTCTTCCCCGAGGAGAGCCATGTCACTTATGTGACGAATGGAGTGCATCTGCCTACCTGGGCAGCGCCTGAGTGGCAGCAGTTCTTCGTTCGTCACTTCGGAGCCGACTATCTGAGCCATCAGTCTCAAGAGGAGATGTGGGCTAAGATCATGAGCGTGCCGAGTGAGGAGATACGTCAGATACGTCAGCGACTCAAGAGACGACTGATACAGCACATACAGAGCACGATCATAGAGACTCACGGAGAGATAGGCCTTCCGCCACAGCTCGCTACGGCAACGCTCGACGAGCTACAGGAGCGGGCTCTTTACATAGGCTTCTCACGACGCTTCGCCACTTACAAGCGTGCTCATCTGCTCTTTGAGGATCTAGAGACTTTGGCAAAGATCCTGGACAATAAAGAGCGTCCCGTTCGCTTTATCTTTGCGGGCAAGGCGCACCCGGCTGATGGTGGTGGGCAGGCACTTATCAAGCGTATCATAGAGGTGAGTCGTATGCCGCAGTTTGTCGGTAAAATCATCTTCCTACCCGACTACGACATAGCACTTGCCAAGACGCTTATCCCAGGCGTCGATGTATGGCTCAACAATCCGACGCGTCTCATGGAGGCCTCTGGTACTTCTGGCGAAAAGGCCGAGATGAATGGTGTCCTCAATCTCTCCGTGCTGGACGGCTGGTGGTACGAAGGGTACAAGGAGGGTGCCGGCTGGGCACTCTCGGCAGAGTCTACCTACATCGATCAGCATCTGCAGGATCAGCTCGATGCGATGACGATCTACCACCTCATAGAGCAGGAGATCGTACCCGCTTACTATGCCGACATGCCCGCTGGTTGCTCGGATCGCTGGGTAGACCATATCAAGCGCTCGATGCTCTACATCGCGCCACACTTTACGATGCGACGCATGCTGGACGACTACTACGAGCGCCTCTACAATAAGTTGGCAGTACGCTCGGAGCTACTAGAGCATCAGGGCTACCAGCAGGCTCGTAATATAGTGGCTTGGAAGCAACAGGTCGCTGCCACGTGGGATACGATCACCGTGCAGGAGGCGACCTTCGAAGGGGTCATGCGAGAGCCAAACTACAACGGCCAGCATAGCGATCCGACCTTTAGGGTGACGATTGATGCGGGGCAAGTGGAGGCTGATCTCGTTGCCGAGCTGATTGTTACGACTCGGGACGATCTGACGGGCGAAGTGCAGTATGTGGGCAAGGATCTCTTTCACGAGGTGATGCCACGCATAGGGACGATCCGCACCTATGAGCTAACGGTGCCATCGGCTCAGCCAGGAAAATATCAGATAGCGGTGCGTCTGCGTCCTTATCTGCCAGAGCTGCCTCATCTGATGGACTTCGCTTACGTTCGCTGGATCTCGTTCTGAGAGATGGCTGTTAGCCTTTGGCTGTTGGCTGTTAGCAACTATAAATAATGAGAGGACTCAATCGCTGAATCGGGGCGATTGAGTCCTCTGCTTTTATTCAGAGCTTCTTATGATAACCTATTGGTAGCAAAAAAACAACGATAGGGCAATCGGCAGACGATACCTTTGCGTAGACAATCTAGGAAACGCAATATATCGTAATCGACTATGAAGCAAAAAACACAATTCCTCACACGACTTGCCTCGCTACTCATTAGTGCCATCATCTTGCTAGCCCTCCCACTAGAGGGGTGGGCTGAGCGTCCCCCGCTCAGTGTGAAGTCGCAGTACACGCTCCTCGTCTGTAGCGATCCGCACATTATGGCTCCTGAGCTAGTCGTTCAGGAGGGCCCTGCCTTTGAGGAGACATTACGTAGCGATCGTAAGCTGCTCCTCGAGAGTGTGCAGATCTTTGATCAGTTAATAAAGGAGGCACTAGAGATACGTCCTGATCTCTTCCTCATCTGTGGAGACCTCACGAAGGATGGTGAGCTGGCTAGCTATCGTTACCTCACACAGCGGCTAGATCGACTCACCGAGACTGGTATCAAGGTACTTGTTGTGCCTGGTAATCATGACATTAACAATCCCCTTGCTCAGATCTACCTAGGGGATCATACGACTGCTACGGAGCATGTTACTCCCGATCAGTTTGTCCAGATTATGGCACCATACGGGTATGACGCCTCCTCAAGTATCTCGAGAGGACCGGCGCTCTGCTACGTGTCGGAGCCACTCCCAGGTCTACGCGTCATCGGCATCGATGCTTGTCAGTACGATGACAATCTCGCCAATAACTACCCCACGACGGCTGGCCGTCTTGATGAGGAACGCATCCAGTGGATCGAGGATCAAGTGCGACAAGCCAATGCTCAGGGCAAGCAGGTCATAGCGATGATGCATCATGGCATCGTAGAGCACTTCCCGGGGCAGTCGCTACTGGCTAAGGAGTATCTGATACAGGATTATGATCGCATCGCAGAGCGACTCGCCGAGGCTGGTCTGCAGTATGTCTTCACGGGACACTTTCATGCTCAGGACATCGCAGCCAAGAGCTACAACCAGAGCGTCATACATGACATAGAGACTGGATCCACAGTCACATACCCCTGTCCATATCGTTTGGTTGAGGTCACCCCGACAGAGCTACGTATATCCTCTCGTCAGATCGCCTTAGCGATGCCCTCTCAGAGAGCTTCAGAAGGTACGATCTCTTTGCAGGACTACGCTTATCAGCACCTAGAGCTTGGGATGAATGATCTGGTACGCTTCCTCACGGAGCATCTAGAGAGTCAGGATAGTGCCTCGGTTATAGCTCCTTATAAGGGTGTGATTGATCAGGCGATACCAGAGCTAAAGCCTCTATTTATGGAGATCTATGCAAATCACCTGCAAGGTGACGAGCGGGGTCTGCATCACAATCCAGATTGTACGGCAAGGATGACGGATCCGTATCCTGGTGATCTCTTTGATCAGACGAAGGGGTTGATCCAAGGATTGGTGCCATCGCTAACTCAGCAGATAGAGCTTTTTGAGACGGCTCTATACGACACCTCAGAGTCGGACAATAACGTATCGCTGCCTTACGATCACACCGCTCGCCTGGATCGACAAAGACTTGCCAAGAGCAAGCCATAGAATATAGGATTGCTTCTTTAGTCTTTGGGCTAGACGTGCGAAAGGATCTTTCGGTAGAACTGTAGTACCGAGGGGGCGGTGCGTAGGTTATGTGGTTTGAGCGGCTGAGTGAGCGTCAAGCCCTCGAGCGTGCGACAGCGACTGAGTGCCACGTACCCTTGTCCTGGGGCGAAAAAGCGACTTGGGTCGACCACGATTTGGTCGCACGTTTGCCCCTGCGCTTTGTGTACTGTGATAGAGTAAGCGACGATGAGCGGTAGCTGCGTGTAGGAGCCGGTCTGTCGCTCGACGATCTCTCCCTTCTCCTCGTCATAGTCGTAGTCCACTTGCGACCAGGTGTGAGGCGTGACAATGATAGTCTCGCCATCGGGTGTCTTCACCTTGGCATACGGCTCCGTGATGTCGCCGATAGTTCCGCCGACGAGCTTCGTGATGACACCCGTCGTGCCGTTGACCCACGCCCCGTCGGGGTGGTTGCTCACGAGCATCACCTGAGTACCTACCTTGAGCGAAAACTCTTCGGGAACGGGTAGCGCAGAGGCGGGGATCTTGCCCTTGAGCTTGCCTCGGAAGGTTACCTCTTTGGCATCAAGCTGGGCGCAGCGAGACTGGTTGTACGTCTCCACATTGGCTCTGTGAGAGAAGAGTAGCACCGCATGCTGGTCGCTCTGGAGTAGCTCTTCCTGCCACTGTGGGGAGACGCGGCTGTTGAGCAGGGCGACCGTGTCATCGCTGACACGTCCTAGGCGGATCTCCTCAAGTGCGGAGACGAAGTGCTGATCGCTCTGGCGATACATGCGACGTAGGACTATGGAGATAGGTGCCAGTGCAGCGTAGGCGTGCGCCTCAAAGAAGTAAAAGCCGTCACTCTCAGGGTAAGCGCGCTGCATCTCCTCCTGATCGGAGGCTGTCGTGACTGGCGGTAGCTGAAATGGGTCGCCCACCATGAGGAGCTGCACACCCCCAAAGGGCACCCGGCTGTGCCTCACACTGCGCAGGATACGATCCATCGCATCGAGCAGGTCACATCGCACCATCGATATCTCGTCGATGATGATTAGGTCGAGCTGACGGATGAGCTCCCGCTTGTCCTTACGATAGCGGCGTGTGATGGCGGAGGTGTGGTTGGGATCTGTCAGCGGTGCTAGTGGTAGCCGGAAGAAGCTGTGGATCGTCTGCCCATGGATGTTGAGCGCAGCGAGGCCCGTCGGGGCAAGCTTGACAAACTTCTTGTGAGTCACCTCGCAGTAGTGCTGCAGGAAGTAGGACTTGCCCGTTCCCGCACTACCTGTCAGGAAGAGACTCATAGAGGTTTGCTCCAAACATTGCAGGGCAGACATCTGCTCCGCATTGTTCTGATCGAAAGCTTCTGGGATAACCAGCATACCGCCACTTACTCCTCGTAAAGCGTCGGATCCTCCAGTCCGTTTGCCACAAAAGCGTCGTGACGCTCCCGACAAGTGCCGCAGCATCCGCAGTGACGCTCGCCCCCTTGATAGCAACTGTACGTTTTGCCGTAAGGCACCCCAAGACGAGTGCCCCGAGCTACGATCTCAGCTTTCGTGAGCTTCGTGTAGGGTGCCACCAGCTTGACTCCATTGCTGGTGCCAGCCGTGATCGCCTCGCCCATAGGCTTGACAAAACTCTCACGACAGTCTGGGTAGATGGCGTGGTCGCCAAAGTGGTTGGCTATGAGTACCTGCTGCAAGTCTCGGCTCTCGGCCAACCCTGCGAGGACGCTCAGCATGATACCATTGCGAAAGGGTACCACCGTCGAGCTCATATTCTCCTCAGAATAGTCCCCGAGCTGCATCTCGCCACCCGAGAGGAGGAGGTCACTGCGAAAGTACTCCTCGATGAAGGCGAGCGGGATGATCAGGTAGGGTATCTCTAGCTCGCGGCAGATAGCCTTGGCAGCGGCCAGCTCACGAGCATTGTGCTTGGAGCCGTAGTCGAAGCCCACAGCACAAGCCACCTCCTCACGATACTCGTAGAGGAGCGTCGTGCTATCCACGCCGCCTGAGTGTGCGATCAGTGAATTGCGCATTTTCATTGTCTTATGTCTTAGTAAGAGCGAGCGATGATGACCCTGCACTTAGAGGGGCGACCAGTAACCATACAGCGACCAGGCTCCGAGGGGATGTCACGAGGTATGCAGCGGATCGTTGCTTTGGTCTCCTCCTTGATACGTGCCTCCGTCTCGGCTGTGCCGTCCCAGTGGCAGAGGAAGAAGCCACCATCCTCGATGCGCTCCTTGAACTCATCGTAGCTGTCGCAGATGTAAGTGCGGTCCTTGAGCGACTGGAGCGAGCGGTTGTAGAGGTTGCTCTGAATATCCTCGAGTAGCTGCTCAATATGTGCGGAGATGCCCTCTAGTGGCATGGTCTCCTTGGTGAGTGTGTCACGACGAGCCACCTCGACGGTGCCATGCTCCAGGTCGCGCATACCGAGAGCAAGACGTACGGGGACACCCTTCATCTCATACTCCGCAAACTTCCACCCGGGCTTCTTATTGTCATTGTCATCAATCTGAACCGATACGCCATGCTGACGTAGCTCGCTGACGATCTTGTCCGCTGTCTCGTGGATGCGTTGCAGCTCCTCCTCGCTCTTGTAGATTGGCACGATGACTACCTGAATAGGTGCAATGCGTGGTGGCAGCACCAGCCCATTGTCATCGCTGTGTGCCATGATGAGCGCGCCGACGAGACGAGTGGATACGCCCCATGAGGTAGCCCAGACGTAGTCACGATTGCCCTCCTTGTCGAGGAAGGTAACGTCAAACGCCTTAGCGAAGTTTTGTCCTAGGAAGTGCGAAGTACCAGACTGCAAAGCTTTACCATCCTGCATCATAGCCTCGATGGTGTAGGTGTCGATAGCTCCGGCGAAGCGCTCGGTCTCACTCTTGACCCCGACGATGACCGGCAGCGCCAGCATCTCACGGGCGAAGTCCTCATAGACGCCGATCATCTTGCGTGCCTCAGCGATTGCCTCCTCTTGGGTAGCATGTGCCGTGTGACCCTCTTGCCAGAGGAACTCAGCCGTACGGAGGAAGAGACGAGTACGCATCTCCCAGCGCACCACGTTGGCCCACTGATTACAGAGTAGTGGCAGGTCGCGGTAGCTCTGGATCCAGTTCTTGTAGGTACTCCAGATGATCGTCTCACTCGTCGGACGAACGATCAGCTCCTCCTCGAGCTTCGCATTGGGGTCTACCTCTACACCATCGCCCGCCTCGTTGGTACGCAGTCTGTAGTGCGTCACGACGGCACACTCCTTGGCAAAGCCCTCGACATGCTCGGCCTCGCGGCTGAGGTAGCTCTTCGGGATAAAAAGTGGAAAGTAAGCGTTGCTGTGTCCCGTCTCCTTAAATCGACGATCGAGGTCCTGCTGCATCTTCTCCCAGATGCCGTAGCCGTAGGGCTTGATGACCATACAGCCACGCACGGAGGAGTTCTCAGCCAGTCCGGCCTTTACGACGATATCTTGGTACCACTGTGAGTAGTTTTCGTCACGTGGTGTGAGTTCTTTGATCTCTTTTTTAGCCATGATGCTAGTCTATCTAATTTATTCTATTGGCAAAGGTAATGCTTTTAGCGATTAGAGACTAGTAGTCAGTGTCCTCGCAGGAGAATCTTGGCACTTGCCTTTTAGAGAAGCTTGTGTACCTTTGCTCCTAGAAACCAAATCACTTCAGACCTGAAGAATATGTCGACTAAGCATTTATCCGAAATACTAATGACCAGTGCTAAGGCTTTTACCCTAGTTGCAAGCCTGCTTATCGTAGGGCTACTTAGCTCTTGCGATGGACCAACCCCCAATAACCCCCCTATAGCTTCCTGTATCTCCTTTAGGATAGTCAATCTAACTCCTGAGGTTGTCCCCACAGATGAGCTGCATGTACAGGTTCGAAGAGTTGAGACAGGTCAATACCACGACTTAAGTGAGTATCAGAAGGGTAATGAAATCGTGCTACGTATCGGTACAATGATGTCTCCCACGCCACAGCCACCAGTTCAAGATCCTGCGGCATGGTCTCATCAGAAAGAAACTTTTGAGGCAGACATATTAGTGTCTCGTGGGGATAAGCTTGTAGGAACGATTAGAGCGCAAATGGAGACGACTGAGTATAACTACAATAAGGTGACACGACTGATCTCTTACACAGGATTCAAATCGGTAGAGCTCTTCTTACCCCCACATCAGAAGGTAGACTCTGAGCAGTTTTGGTACTATACTACCTTCAGAGTGAAGTTTTGAGAAGGATGTGTTGTAACCTTTAGTACTCCGGGAGTCAGTCGCTCTGACTACTTATCCCATCCCTATCAGACTGTATCTGTTGTAGATACGAGTTCCAAAAATTGTTCCCCTCTTGGAACTAAAAAGTTCCAAGGGGGGAACTCTTTAGTTCCAACGGAGGAACCGTTTAGCCGAACAGCTGAAAGATAAAAGAAGCCCCCCTCGTCTTGTGATGAGGGGGGCTTAGTATTTTGTCGAGCTTCGATGCGAAGCTATCATGACTGCGAGATGAGTTGCTCTAGCTGGTCTACCCAGCGGGGCAGACTGTCGCCCTCTTGCTGTGGCGCATAGCGTGCTAGCTCGATCTCTGAGAGGAGGGAGAGCCACGCGTTGACCTCTGCGTCCGCTACGCCCTGCTGCTTGAGTGCACTCGCTAGCTGCTGCCGTGTGAGGCTGGAGGTGGCTAGCGCGTAGTGATCTTGCAGATAGTGCGTTATGGTAGCGTAGAGTCGAGTTGTAGCCTCCGACTGCTGCCCCGCCTTGATGAGCTGACGTATCGCCTGGATCTGCTGCTCCGCCAGAGGCGTGGAGCGCTTCTTATGATAAGCGACATGGTCGGCACGGAGACGCTGATCGCTACGTATGAGCCAATAAGCGACTCCGCCACCGATGAGCAGGAGCACGTAGAGGAGCCAGTAAGCCCATCCGGCACGACTCCAGGGGCGCCATACGATGGTCGGAGCAGGCGCATCGTAGGGGTAGGGCGTATATCGCTGTGAGCTGCTTGCCTCTCCAGCTTTGCCCACTTGTGGTACATCGTTAGAGCCTTGCGCTACCTCTATACGGATAGGTGCTGTCGTGGCGGTGCGGTAGCTATTTGTAGCGGGGTCGAAGTAGGGGAGGCTGACGGCAGGCACCGTCTGCTGTCCCGTGGCGTGCGGTATGATGGTGTATTCGTAGATGCGGTGCACCTCCGTATTGCCATTTTGCACCTTTTGGTCGTCACGGATGAGTTGCGGCTCGTACACTTCAAATTTGTCGGACAAGCCTAGCTCTGGGGCTAAGAGTAGGGAGACATTGCCCCGACCTCTGATATCTAGTTGGTAGGTCATAGCGCGACCCGTCTCGTAGGTTGGGTCGGGCGCGGAGAGGGTACCCTTGACCTGAAAGAAGCCAACCAACTGATCGAATCCCTCGGGAGCACCCTCAGGGAGTGGTCGTACGGTCAACTTCAAGGGTTGCGAGTGCAACTTCTTATGAGCCGTTGCGACAGCTTTATTGGCAAAAAGGTCTTCCTCGTTATCCACCTTTCGATTTACAGATACCTGGAAGTCATACTCAAAGGAGGGGATGACTAGCTCGCCACTACGCTGTGGGTAGGCGAGGATCTGCCAGATGAGTGCCTTGTACATGAGCCTGCCACCGACGCGCTCTGTGGTGAGGCTGGTGTGCTGTAGCGGGATCTCCTTGGTGACGAAGTCGGTCACCTCGGGCGGCTTGCGGTCGACGCCTGCGAGGTTGCCATAGCGGGAGTAGAGGTAGAGCGATACGAGGACGGGCTGCTGTGTGTAGACCGACTGCGAGGAGACAACGGCACGCATATACATGTCCCGGTCTGCTACCTGTAGCGACTCGCCAGAGGCGATAGCCTGCTGCGAGAGCCCTTGCGCCTTGGCGACTTGTATGCGCCTAGATAGCGCCGTGAGGCTCTTCTGCCCGACTCGTAGCTGAGCAGCACTGATGGCATAGCTACCCGCCTTGGTCGCTTGCAGCGTATAGGTGATGGTGGTGTACTCTTTTGAGACGCCTCCGCTCATCTTGTGTAGTACGTTGAGTTGAGGTCCGTAGAGCACTTTCAGCCCAGAGGCAATCTGAGGAGCGGTGAAAGCACCTAGCTCGTGCGCTCCCGCAGCACGATAAACTAACTGGAAGGTCTCTCCCTCGGCAACCTGCTGGGGTACGATCACCGTGAGCTGTGCTAAGCCTGCGAAGGCGATGGCACAGAGCCAGATGAGTGTCAGGAGAGTGCGTTGTATCGAAGTGCGTAGGCGTAGCATTACCAGTTCTTCTTGTTCTGATTCTTTTGCTGTGGCTGGCGCTGGTTGATGCGCTGGCGTGTGTGTTGCTCTCGCTGGCGTAGCGCATCGAGGATACGGTCAGCCTGAGACTTGTCGAGGTCCGGCTCCTTACCTTGCGGCTGCTCTTGGGGCTGCTGGTCGGGAGGTGTCTGCGACGGATCGGACTGTGAGCCTCCACCACCGCCCCCGCCACCTTGCTGTGGGGGCTGTTTGTTGAGCTTGATCGCCAGGGCTAAGTTGTAGCGCGTCTCATCGTCGGTAGGGTTTCTGCGGAGCGACTCTTTGTAAGCTTCGATCGCTTTGTCATACTGCTGCGTGTCCATACAGCGGTTGCCCAGGTTGTGCCACGCTAAGGCTTGCAAGCGTGGATCAGCCTTGCTGTCGCTCGCTATACGCTGCCACATCTGCACGGCAGCGACCGTGTCGCCCGACATGTAGAGGGCATCGCCCAGACCGAGTCGGGCGGGAGCGTAGGTCGAGTCACGAGCCACGGACGAGAGATAAGCGGCGCGTGCTGACGAGTAGTTGCTCCGATTGTAGCTCTTGTTGCCCCGCCGTGCGTCTAGACGTACGGTCTGCCCGATGAGCGTCAGGCTAGAGAGCAAGAGTAAGACAATATATAGAAGCTTACGCATCATGATGACCAAAGATTTGAATACGACTAAACAGGCGGCTCTTGCGGCGCATGATCCCATTGGCGAGCAGGAGCAAGAGGAGCGCAGCTAGCGTGGGGAGCGCATATAGCTCCTCAATCTGATCTCCCTCGCCACTCAGATTGGCTTGGGGCAAAGTGCGGAGCTGGTTGACCAACTGGTTGCTAATGGCTCGGGGACTGCTACCGACGAAGCTCTGCCCGCCCGTAGCATCGGCAATATCAGCCGTGATCTCAGGATTAGGCTTCGAGAGCACAGGCACGCCGAGCGAGTCGGTGAGGAGCGTTTCGCCTATGGGAATGTTGGCTCCCTCGGGGAGTCCGATGGTTACGACGTAAGCTTTGACCCCCTGCTCCTTGAGTCGCTTGATACCTTCCTCTAGTCCGCCTTCGTGGTCCTCGCCATCGGTCAGGATGATGACCGCTTTGCCAGCTCGTGAGGGTGCTGCGAGTGCTTGTGCGGAGCGCTCGAGCGCTTGCCCTAGATTGGTGCCTTGGTTGGAGACCATGCCAGGCTGTATGTCTGCGAGGAAGGTGCGAGCCGTCGGCAAGTCGGGCGTCAGTGGCAGACGTATGTAAGCGCCTCCAGCGAAGACGACCATAGCTACTCGTGAACCCGCCAACTCCTGCATCGTATGGGTCACAATCTGCTTGGCAAAGCCGATACGGTCGGGCTTGACGTCACGTGCCGCCATCGAGTTGGAGACGTCTATGCAGAAGGCTAGGTCGACACCGATCGTCTGCTGTGACGAGACGGGCGCATGGGTGTAGAGTTGCGGACGAGCCAGTGCCACGATGAGCAGAGCGATGGCGATGAGCTTGAGCGAGGCGCGCCACCAGTCCCGCTTGGCAGAGCGGTCGGGCATGATCTGCCGTAGCATCTGAGGCGTGGCAAAGCGCAGCTGCTGCTTGCGTTGCCGTCTCTGACCGACGATTATAACGAGTAGCAGGAGCGGTATGAGTAGCAGGAGCCACAGCAAGAGGGGATAGGCAAACTGTATCATGGGTTAGCTCGCAGCAAGGTGGTTCGTAATAAGAAAGCAACACCAAGGAACACGATAGCGAGCAAAGCAAAGAGCATGTAGCGCTCTTCGTAAGCACTCACCGAGCGAGAGGTGAGACGAGACTTCTCGAGTGAGTCGATCTCCTTGTAAATCTCGTGCAGCTTCGTCTCGTCTGTCGCACGGTAGTACTTCCCGCCCGTCTGCTGGGCGATGTGTCGTAGCGTGCCTTCGTCAATCTGCACATCGGCCTCCACATATTCGGTGCCGAAGGCTGTCTGCACGGGAAACTTTGCGACCCCATTGGTTCCCGCAGCCACCGTGTAGATGCGTATGCCGTACTGCTGTGCCAGCTCAGCGGCCATCGAGGGGGTTATGTCGCCCGCATTGTTTGACCCATCGGTCAGGAGGATGATCACTTTGCTCTTGTTGTCGCTACCGCGGAGCGTATTGATCGCCGTTGCTAGGCCTAGTCCTATGGCGGTGCCGTCCTCCAGTTGTCCTATCTCGGTGGCATCGAGCATCTGCTGGATCACGCTGTGATCCACCGTCAGTGGACAGAGCGTAAAGCTCTCCCCCGCAAAGACTACCAGACCTATGTTGTCATTCGGACGTGCAGCGATCATCTCGCTCGCCACATCACGCGCTGCTTCAAAGCGGTTAGGCTTTAAGTCTAGTGCCTGCATACTGCCACTGAGGTCCATAGCGAGGACCAGGTCGATGCCTTGTATCGATCGCTCCTCCCAGTGGTTAGAGTCTTGCGGGCGAGCCAGTGCTAAGATCATCGCCGCCAATGCCAGTAGCTCTAAGGCAAAAGGCAAAGCCCGCAGATAGCTCCGCCATCCGCTCCTCTTAGGCAAAAGACGATATGCTGAGAGCGAAAGCTTTGCTTGGTGACGCTTGTTGTAGCGCATGTAGAGCAGCACCAGCAGCGGTAGGAGTAGGAGCGCCCAGAACCACTCAGGATGAACCCATATCATAGCGACTTATCCTCCTTTCTGCTAGCTAGTTGATGCACCACCTCGTAGATGCTGGTTGCGTCTTCGGCTTGCCATGCACGCTCCGCCCAGGTGTCGGCAAAGCGTACCCACTCTGAGTGGATCACCCACTGTGCTAGCGCACTCTGAGGTACTTCGTAGGGAGCCTTTTGGAGTAGCTGGGCTAGTTCGCGAGCGGTCAATTCGTCTATCTCCAAGCCTAAGCCTTCGGTCAGATAGCTTCGCAAGGCGGTGATCAAGCCATCGTAGTAAGCTATCTGCTCCTCTTGCTGGTCAAAGGGTAGGGCACGCAGTGCTGCAAGCCTTTGGTCGAAAGTCTCTAAAGCGGTCAGCGGTACCACGACCACCTCGGGCTCGGGTCGTGTGCGCTTGTAGTGTCGGTACCACAAGATGAGGAGTACCACTACGACGATGCCCAGCACCACCCACGTTATGGGGTTCATGAGGACGAGGAGGAGATACTCCCACCAGCGTAGCGAGACCGAAACAGGAGCTTTGATTGGGTTGTACTTGAGCGGTTGCGTCGTGTCTACCTCGGGCATCGTCACCTTGAGGTAGAGCGGCTTGGAGAAGTAGCTCTCCCCGCCCACCGTCACACCAAAAGCGGGTAGCTCCGCCATACCCTCGGCAAAAGAGGTGATAGTCATCAGCGCATTCAGCTGCACCTCTGACCCCTGGAGCGGTATCGTGTCGGTCACCTCAAAGGCAATCATCTCCGCCTGCCCCATCTGTCGCTCTTGGGGTATCACGAGGAGCGTGTTGTCGAGGTCATTCGTGCGGATAGTCATCTTGATCTGTGCATACTCGCCGATCTGAATCGTCGAGGGCGTCAGCTCAGTCGTGATGGCGACATCCTGTGCCGCTGCGGAGCTCCATAGACCTCCGCCGCCACAGATCAGTAGTATATATAATAGTAGACGATATCGCATAGATTAGCCTTAAGCATCTAGATTGGCAACCGCTGACTATGTGCCTCTAGACCGTACAACGCCACAAAAGTACCGATAATTCACGAATAGGAGGTAAATACAGGGCTGACGCATTAGATACGATGAGGTCAACCACCTCTCTATTCCTCTCTTGAGACTATTGCAAAAGTCAATAGTCTCCTCTTTGACAGCTATCTTACACCCATCGTCCTCCAAAAACGTTTAGGACACTATTGAAAAATGGACTATTGTGGCTTGTTTAAGCGTACTCAACTCGACTCAAAATTCAATCTTGTGTGATTTAACTACTTTGTATTCCTTGCTAATGATCAACATATAGGCATACCTACGCAGGCTCGTCGCCACAGCAAAAGAGTAGCCAATCTGACGTGTAAATCTTCTTTGAAGCTCGAATATCTCTGCTAGAAGTACTCCATCCATAAGGTAAGAGAAGAAAAGGCAGTACTTACTATTGCCTGACAACTTTCTGAAGTTACTATCAAGGATATCTGAATGAAAATCACCTCGGCAGAAGTTTTGCCTTTTTATCAGCATTTCCTTTTGTTCCTGGCTTTCAGCCACAGGGATATAGAAGAAGGAGTCTAGATCGTAAATAATGCTTGAAACTGCAATGCTATCTATATCCACATTTAGATCTCTTGAAATATAGTCAAGGACATTGTTATACAGAGTTATACTGTCATTCGCTTGGCCTTTTACATAACCAGAAAAAGAAAACAACACGATAGTATATAGCAGGAGTCTTTTCATCATTTTGGAGTTTCAATTCTTATCTGTTTTGAATCGTCAGGTGGATTACTGCTGGTGGTAATTGTTCCGTCGGGTATCACCCTCGTCAATCTTTTATTTGTTCATTCCGCTTTTTAGTGCTACAATATTCCTTTAATTTACTTTCTCCCATATCTCTCCTTGCCAAAATAATTGACCTGAGTCTTTTATATAAATTAGCTCTTGACAGTAAGGCTCAAATTCAAAAAAACACCGGTCAAAGTAGGGCAAAAAGATTGTTAGATAGTTGTGTTTTTTCGTGTCAATAGTTTCGTTGAAAATATCAAACCATATCCTTCCCTTATAAAGTTTCGTCCCCACGATGTTAGCATTCAAGTTGAAGTCAATTTGATTTGTAGTAATCCCTTTTTTCTCATCCCAAAGATACTCTAATTTAGATAATACGATGCGTGGATTATCTGTTGTAACCGACTTATTGTTGAGATTGTTAAATGTCAGGTTTAACTTTACGGGGTGGAAGTCAGTAGGAAAAAGTACTTGTATATACAAACTATCCTGGGAGTATTTGTTTTCCTTTTTAATTTCATAATCAAATCCCCTTTGCTTTATATAGTAATCTTCACTTGTTATTTCCAGCAAATTGTCTTCTATTATCGACCATCTGCCTTTTGAAGCATAGCTACATTGCTCAATTACAGGGGCAAAAGAGATGTCTGCTTTATTTAGAGTATATGTCCCATCCTCATTAATCTCTATGCTCGAATAGTTTTTGTCCGACAAAGCTTGATACAGCTTATTACTCTTTAAGTAATAAACTCCTGCAATATCTCGGTTTCTTGATTCTTGCCCTTTTACCGAAAAGCAATAAAGAAGTTGAGACGCGATTATTAGCATAATAAACAATTTCCTCATTTTCTCCTATCTCTTAGATCTCCGTAAACTTTCACACCATCAGGGGTTTCTATATTCATTAATGTTTTGCGACAATAGTGTCCTAAACGTTTTGCAGGATAAAGAGAAAAGGGCAGGTTTGTATTTGGAAAGAAAACACAGCTAGTGAGAGCTGTCACAAATCACCCTTTTCAATGGCAAATATAACACTATTCGCACAAGAAATCTGACTCATACCTCGAGAAATCATCCATCGATTGGTCAAAAAGCATGGCACAGACAAGCATGCAAAGGGCTTTAACTCGTGGAGCCATTTGGTGACTATGATCTTCAGCCAATTTTCGGGTAGCGTGTCTCTCCGTCAAATCTCAGAGGGGCTACAATCAGCCACAGGCAATCTCAACCACCTAGGTCTATCACGAGCTCCCTCCAAATCCAACATCAGTTACCAAAACGCCAATAGGAGTTCCCTGGGAACCTCTCAAAACGCTGTCGAGATTCAGATCTGGACGGCTCTGATTACGATTCTCCTACTTCAATATCTCAAGCGAATAGCAAAACACCCTTGGTGTCTCTCTAATTTAACAGCCTCCTTGAGACTCAACACGTTCACCAAAATCGCCCTCTTTCAGTGGATAAATGAGTCGTTTTTACCGCCTCCAGACGAGACCGAAATAGCATAGGGGGGATCCCCCCGTTTTTACAGCAAATGTCAAGGGGCGATTGACCCGCTTGACAGCTATCTTACACCCATCGTCCTCCAAAAACGTTTAGGACTCCATAGATCTTTACCCATTATCCAGATACTCAAGAATATCTGTTTCTATCACTATTGAAAACAGATTTTTGACGATGTCATTCTCAGGGTAACTTTCAATATACTTTTCAGCTACAAGACAGCTCCTTTGCACAAATTGTTGCTGAGTTTCGCCTATTTCCAAGTTGCAATACCAACTATCACAACTATCCGTTAAAAGTCCATTATTAAAGCAGTACACATCACCTCCCAGAATAGGGATGTGATTCTTTCTTAATCTAGAAATTATGTTAAGTGCCTGCTGTTTAGGGAATGCATAAGCATCTATCCCCAAACTCATCAATGAATAACCGTTCTCCACATTAGTCCTTTTTGAATAGTCTGTGATTTATATTACCATTGAGTTCTTCTGTTCTTTGCTATACAAAACAACCAAAGACATGAACACAAATAAAGAATAAAGTACCATACGGTATATCTCACTGTCACATCGTGTTGTTCAAATATCTTATCGCATTCTTTGTCGTAAAATAGTTTTATCTTTTTAGAAGAGAAAGATTTACATTGACTCGCAGTAATTCCTACGTAATATTGTTTTGCATTGAACTCTATTAGAAGGTTTGAGCCACCCCGATAACCACCACTACAATTAACTTCCAGTACTGAGAAATTAGTTATCGCCTCATTGCTCCCCATATCTGTTGTAAAGTTTCTAATTCCTGTTTGGCTTTTGCATCAGCATTTTTTCAATGGAATCTTTTTTAGAAGTATTGGAGTTCTTACCTGTAATCCAAAGATACCTAATAAGAAAAACAAGTGCAATTACAGCTGAAATATTAGGAATCATCTTTTCGATCAAGAATGCTGTAAAACTCACTGATGTCGACATAGAGAGCAAGTCAAAAATCGACATGTGCAGTATCATAAATACAGAATATGTTAGAATCAAGGTTATAACAACTTTAGTTAGTATAGAAAAATTCTTATATGTCATGCTATTTGTCTTTTAATACGGTCACAGCTTGACTTATTCTAAAAGGACCTATCAAGATATGACCATGTCGTAGCCAATCTTGTTCACATAGTCGTAGCTGTAGGACTTGTAACTACGCACATGATCCACTAGTCCATCGAGATTATAGCCGTAGGTTACCTTTTCCTCATCGGGATAGATCATCTCCAATAGACGGTTATGGCTGTCGTACTTCCACTGCGTGACGTAGGTTGCCACTGCTTGATTAGGTACAATCAGCGTGCGTACAGTCTTGGTAACCTCACCCATCTTACCATAGAAGTACTCCGTGGCACCCGAACCGTCCTTTGTCAGTATCAATCGACCGACCAAAATAAGCATAGATTATGGTGTATCATCTTTTATTTCTCTTGTCAACACGGGAAAGGCTTTTTCAATTTCCTTTCCACTATACTTTTTGTTTGGAGTATATTCCAATCCTGCCATAACATAGTAGTAAATCAAATGTTTTTCCTCGACGCTTAACGATCTGGTCAGTTTTAAGTATTCCGACTCTGTTATATCATCAATAACTTCTATTAGCACGGCACCATGCTGATATGATGCAAAATCAAAGACCTTTACTTTGGATAAATCTATTATAGACTTTTTATCGCCTTTAAGTGCCTTGTTTATTAGATTGCAGTATGATTTTCCGTCAATCTTAATGTCCTCAAATAGATAATAGTCTATTCTGAACCCTAATTCTGCAGAGCAACTGTGGCGGCAACAAGAAAACAATAATAGGGAGCCAATAAGTAGGACAAAGATCTTTTTTATAATAGACATAGTCAATTTGAATTCGTGGATTCTTTAATCTTGTCTGTGCCAACAACTTTTATTGTTCCATATTTTAATCTTTTAGCCCAGGGGATGTATTTCTTCATCGCACATTCCAGTGTCAAGTGCAACACAGTTACAAATGTAGGGAAAAAACTTCATGGCGCACATTCCAGTGTCAAGTGCAACACGGTTACAAATGTAGAGAAAAAACGGCGTAAAGGTCAAAATGGTTGGTGAAGTACCAAGACTGACGCATTATATATAATGAACTCACCTATTCCTCTCTGGTCGCTATGTGTAGCTTCTGAAAGATCGATTATGATGCGTCATTCCTAGCTGGGGAAATACAACGTTGGCGCGTTACAATAATTTAGAGCTGACTACATATCAAAACGGCGTCATGTCGAGGAAAACTGATTTCCACGTGGATATTTCGAAATCCCCACGTGGGGAATAAAAAATTCTTCGG
>OLQD01000548.1_pt1 | contig 35725 bp, 36 predicted proteins | sample 1672841 | NCBI WGS metagenome assembly OLQD01 (sample SAMEA3136729, study PRJEB25190) | human gut metagenome | biome: human gut; feature: human-associated habitat; material: faeces | place: Austria | collected 2013 | reverse complement strand
GGCCGCAGGGGCCGGAGCCGTGCTCCCAGAAGTTGTCCTCCTTGCCGAAGCGGAAAATGCGCTCCTTGGGAATGCCGATCTCCTTGTTCCAGATGTCGAAGGCCTCGTCATCGTCCAGATAGATGGAGGGGTACAGCCGGTCGGCCTCCAGGCCCACCCACTGGGGGCTGGTCAGGAATTCCCAGCTCCAGGCGATGGCCTCGTGCTTGAAATAGTCGCCGAAGGAGAAGTTGCCCAGCATCTCAAAATAGGTGCCGTGGCGGGCGGTCTTGCCCACGTTGTCGATGTCGCCGGTGCGGATGCACTTCTGGCAGGTGCATACCCGGTGGCAGGGGGGCTCCTCCTCGCCCTTGAACCAGGGCTTCATGGGGGTCATGCCGGCGTTGATGAGCAGGATGGATTTGTCGTTCTGGGGCACCAGGGAAAAGCTGGGCAGCCGCAGATGACCTTTGGACTCGAAGAACGACAGGAACATCTCCCGCAGTTCATTCAGGCCGTGATAGGGATGGGACATGGTTCATTACTCCTTTATTTCAAATGTATTTTACTGATTTTCTTCTGTGGGGCACAGGGCGGCGATCTCTTCCTCCAGGGCCCGGTAAAACCGGGCAATGTGCCACCCATCCGCCAGGGCGTGGTGGACCTGGATGGATACAGACAGCTGCGTCATGCCACAGCGCATGAACAGCTGCCCCCAGCTGACCCGGACGTTGCTGTCCGCCGGAGTGCAGGCCGGGTGGGTCAGAGCCGTATAGTTCAGCCACGGCAGGCACGAGGCAAAGATGCAGGGGCTTTCTGCCTGCCGGTCCGTTTCAATGGTGCCGCCCTGCCGGGCCGCCGCCTGCTGCTGGCGGCCCATGGCGATATAGTCTTCGTAGGGGATACGGGCCGTCTCCATACGGCAGTATGCATAGCTGCCGTCTGGCTTCAGCTCGGTGAAGGACACCGGGCATTCGTCGTACTCCACCACCTGGCCGTCCTCAATGCGCCGCCGCAGCTCCGGCACCCGGTTCACCGCCCGGTGAATGACATACAGCATGGTCAGGAAGACAGGCTTGTGCTCCGCCCGCAGCCGCAGCTCCAGAGCCGTCACATCCAGCTGCACCGTTACCCCGGCGTAGGGGAAGGTGTAGCCGCTGAACAGCTGAAACTGCTCCCGGCGGGGGTCACGGTCCATAGAGATCACACGTCGCTCCATATACGCCTCCTAAAACACAAAAACGCCCCGCCCCACATAGGGGCGAAGCGATGCTTCACGGTACCACCCTAATTAACGGCCGGAGCCGTCATCTCAGTCATCCGGTAACGGGGATGGGGCGTGCGGCTCGTCGCCGCCGGCTCAGAGACGGCCCTCTGCCAGGCGTCCGGCGGGCTCACACCATCCCCGTCTCGCTTGCGGCGCATTTTGCGGCAGATTCTTCTCGTCATTGCCTTTATCGCTTGTATTTTACCACAGATCGCGCCGTTGTCAAGCACTTCAAACGGACCTTGGCCGCATTTTTCCGGTGCTGCCCGGGATGTGCTGTACCCCACATCCGGTTTTTCTCTCCTTTTTTCCGAAAAACGGTTGCCGGAACGAGGAAAATATACTATACTGTTTGTTTGACAGTGCCGTTGGCACAATTTACCGGAAACAGGACGAACAATATGAAAACAAGTGATTTTAATTATGAATTGCCGCCGGAGCTGATCGCCCAGACGCCCATCCCCCAGCGGGACGCCTCCCGGCTGCTGGTGCTGGATAAGAATACAGGCGCATGGCAGCACCGGCATTTTTACGATCTGCCGGAGTATCTTCGGCCCGGCGACTGCCTGATTCTCAATAATTCCCGGGTGCTCCCGGCCCGGCTGCTGGGGCACCGGCTGCCCGGCGGCGGCGCCTGCGAGGTACTGCTGCTCATTGATCGGGGCCAAAAGACCTGGGAGTGCCTGGTGCGTCCCGGCAAGCGTATGCGTACCGGGGCCAAGCTGTCCTTCGGCCACGGAGAGCTGACGGCGGAGGTGGTGGAGGAGCTGCCCGGCGGCAACCGCCTGGTGCGGTTCGACTATGAGGGGATTTTCCTGGAGGTGCTGGAGAAGCTGGGAAAAATGCCCCTGCCGCCCTACATCAAGGAGGAGCTTCAGGACCAGGAGCGCTACCAGACCGTATACTCCAGGGTCAACGGCTCCGCAGCGGCCCCCACGGCGGGCCTGCACTTCACCCAGGAGCTGCTGGACCGAGTGACTGCAATGGGTGTAAAGCTGGGTTACGTTACACTGCATGTGGGCCTTGGCACCTTCCGGCCGGTGAAGGAGGACGAGATCGAGGGCCACGAGATGCACAGCGAATACTGCATCATTCCCCAGGAAACGGCGGACCTGATCAACGAGACAAGGAAAAACGGCGGGCGGGTCATCTGCGTGGGCACCACCTCCTGCCGCACCATCGAGAGCTGGGCTGCCGAGGATGGGACCATGACGGCCAGCGCCGGGTGGACGGATATTTTCATCTATCCCGGCTACCGATTCAAGGTCATGGATGCGCTGATCACCAATTTCCACCTGCCGGAATCCACCCTGATCATGCTGGTGTCCGCCCTGGCGGGCCGGGAGCATATCCTGGCGGCGTACCGTGAGGCGGTCCGGGAAAAGTATCGTTTCTTCAGCTTTGGCGATGCGATGTTCATTCAATAAGGAGAATCTATGTTCAAAGTCATCAAAAAAGAGGGACACGCCCGGCGTGGCGAGTTCCAGTGCGCCCACGGCGGCGTGGTACAGACTCCGGTGTTTATGAACGTAGGCACCCAGGCCGCCATCAAGGGCGGCTTAGATGCCTTCGATTTGCGGGACCTGGGCTGTCAGATCGAGCTGTCCAACACCTATCATCTGCACCTGCGTCCCGGCGACGATGTGGTGCGTCAGATGGGCGGCCTGCACCGGTTCATGCGCTGGGACGGCCCCATTCTCACGGATTCCGGCGGATTCCAGGTGTTTTCCCTGGCCAGCCTGCGGAAGATCACGGAGGAGGGCGTCACCTTCGCCAGTCACCTGGACGGTCACCGGATCTTTATGGGCCCGGAGGAGAGCATGCGCATCCAGTCCAACCTGGGCTCGGATATCGCTATGGCCTTCGACGAGTGCGTGGAGAACCCGGCAGAGTACGATTATGCCAAGGCCAGCTGTGAGCGCACGCTCCGGTGGCTGGAGCGGTGCAAGGCGGAGCACGACCGGCTCAATGCCTTGCCCGATACCGTGAACCCCCGGCAGATGCTGTTCGGCATCAACCAGGGAGCGACCTATGAGGACCTGCGGGTCTGGCACATGCAGCAGATCGCCAAAATCGACTGCGACGGCTTCGCCATCGGCGGACTGGCGGTAGGGGAGCCCACGGAGGTCATGTATCAGATCATCGAGGCGGTGGAGCCCTATATGCCCGCCCACAAGCCCCGGTATCTCATGGGCGTGGGCACTCCCAGCAACATCATCGAGGGCGTGGCCCGGGGCGTGGACTTTTTCGACTGCGTCATGCCTGCCCGGAATGCCCGGCACGGGAAGCTCTTTACCTGGCAGGGAGCCATGAACATCAAGAACGCCAAGTACAAGCTGGATGACCGGCCCATCGATCCCGAATGCGACTGTCCGGTGTGCCGCCGGTTCAGCCGGGCCTACATCCGCCACCTGTTCACGGCGGAGGAGATGCTGGCCATGCGCCTGGCGGTGATGCATAATCTGTACTTTTACAACAAGCTGGCCCAGCGCATCCGCGACAGCCTGGACGCCGGGTGCTTCGCGTACTTCCGCCGGGAGTACAGCGAAAAGCTCAGCGGAAGGATCTGACGGTTCTCTCTGAGCAAGATTTCCGAAAAAACTCGCCTGTCCCCCTTGCAAAAGGGGAGAGAGTTATTGTATAATAACGCTATATTCGTAGAGAAGGAGTTTTTGTCCCATGATTGAATTTGCCTATGCCGCCACGTCCGGCGCTGCCAACCCCTCCGGCGGCGGTATGTCTTTCCTGATGATCGTCCTGATGGTCGCCATTTTCTACTTCATGCTCATCCGTCCGGAGAGCAAGCGGAAAAAGCAGGCCGAGGAAATGCGCAGCTCTCTGCAGAAGGGCGACTGGCTGACCACCATCGGCGGCGTGTATGGGCGCATCGTGGCCATCACCGACCGCACTGTGGTCATCGAGACCAGCGAGGACCGGGTCCGCATCGAGTTCCTGAAGTCCGCCATCGGCTCTGTGGGCACCCTGGACGAGCAGGCGGCTGCTGCTCAGCGCGGCAGCCGCAAGTCCAAGAAGGCCGAGAAGCCTGTCGAGACCCCTGCCGAGCCCCCCGTGGAGGAGACTCCCGCCGAAACTGAGGCCGAGGGAAAAGACAATCAGGAGTAATTTCTCCGTCATAAGCAGACCTCCCCTGCATACGCTTAGAAAAAGCGGCAAGGGGAGGTCTTTTTATGTCTGTGCTGGGGGCTATCCTGGGAAAACGGACCTGGCTGGGAGCGTGCGCTATTTTGCTGTCGGCGGCAGGTAGCTGCGCTCTGGGGGCGCTGCTGGTGGTGAAGGGGGTGCTGCCGGAAACCGGGACATTGGCCTGGAGCTGCGGCTGCTGGGTGCTGGCATCCTTCGCAGGGGCGCGTCTGGCCATCCGGGGCAGGGGAGAGGGGACCCTGCCAGCGGCGTTGGCAGCGGCTCTGGCTGCGTACCCGCTGGCATGGCTGGCAGGCATCGCTCTGGGAGACCCGTCCTTCCGGGAGGGCGGCCTGTATCTGACTGCCGCCCTGTTTGCGGGCGCCGCGGCGGCGGGGCTGCTGGGCAGCGGGAGGCCCCGGAAAAAGCGCCGGGACCCCCGCGCACCGATCCGGAAGCCCGCGAGGCGGAAATAGGCCATGGTGAAAATCACGAAAATGCGCCGGTGGCGAAAAAACACTTGACGCCGGACTATACAGATCGTGATCATCTGTGAGGGCAAGATATGGGACACGGTGAATGCTCCGCATCCCATATCTTGCCCTTTTCCGCCCACGCAGGGCTATTCGGCGTCTCTCGCCCAACCGGTTTACATAAACCTGTTTACATAACAATTTAACATAACTCACAAACTTGCTTTCACTGCCTAAAAAAGCCTTGCGTCGGCGGTGTTTTTGGCCTATATTAGAAAGCGTCCCTTTTGCTGAGCTAATGGCTTCTATTTGCCCTGCTTGTCTCATAGAATCAGATGAGGTGAGTGCGCAAATGAAGCTGTTTCCCGTAAGGACGCAGGCCCCGAGGCTTCCGGCGCTGGTACTGGTGTGCCTGCTGCTGTGCCTGGGTGCTGCACTGGGCTTTGCCGTCTGCCGGGCTGTGCCCCAGCAGGACCGCCAGGAGCTCAGCGATTATCTGCATGAATACGCCCAGGCCACAGCGAATGGCCAAGGGCCTTCGGCCTCGGCGCTCAGCGTGGGCGCGGCCTATTTCCGATATCCGGCGGCTGCGCTGCTTCTGGGCCTTACGGCAGCGGGATTGGTTCTGCTGCCGGTTCTGTCCGTGGTACAGGGCTTTTTTCTGTCGTTTTCCGTGGGCTGCTTCGCCCGGGCATTGGGCCGCGGCGGCGTGTATCTGGCCCTGGCGGCCTTTGGCCCCCGCTGCTTGTTCGTTCTGCCCTGCACCCTGCTTCTGACGGTGCAGGGTTTATCCGCCGCCGCGCACCGCCGCAGCGGACAGCGCACCGGCCTGCCGGATGCCGCCTATTGGCGGCGGGCAGGGCTGTGCTGCCTGATACTGCTGCTGGGAGCGGCCCTGGAGCTGACGCTGGCCCCCCGGCTGCTGCAATGGGTCATCGCCCGTGTACTGTAAAAAGAGAGAGGAGGAAACGCGCATGCCTGACTATATCGCTCAATACCGCATCTATCTGGAGCAGGAAAAGCACGCCTCCGCCAATACGGTCAGCTCCTATATCCGGGACGTCACACAGTTTTGTGCCTGGCTGCCGGAGGGCAGCGACCTGCGCCGGGTCAAGCCTGCCGCCGTGTCCGATTATCTGACCTACCTGACGGACCGGGGCCGCTCGGCGGCCACCGTTATCCGAAGCGCCGCGTCCATCAAATCGTTCTACAATTACCTGGTGGTTTCCGACGCCATGAAGGCCAACCCTGCTAAGGGCATTGCCGCCGCAAAGGCGGAGCGGAAGTGCCCTCAGATCCTGACGGGCAGGGAAGTGGAGCTGCTCCTGGAGCAGCCCAAGTGCGTGGACGAAAAAGGGTTCCGGGACCGGGCCATGCTGGAGCTGCTGTACGCCACCGGCATCCGGGTGTCGGAGCTTATTGCGCTGAATCGGGAGGATGTAAATCTGCAGGCGGCGTTTCTGCGCTGCGGCGGCGAAAAACGAGAACGGATCATCCCGCTGTATCCCCGGGCGGTGAAGGCTCTGCGTGACTATATCCAGACTGTGCGTCCCCGGCTGGCGGGCCAGGAGGAGCCGGCACTGTTCGTCAACATGAACGGCCAGCGCATGACCCGCCAGGGCTTCTGGAAAATCGTGAAATATTACCAGGGAAAGGCGGAGATCACCAAGGACATCACGCCCCACACCCTGCGCCATTCCTTTGCGGTGCATTTGCTGGAAAACGGGGCGGATCTGCGCTCCATTCAGGAAATGCTGGGCCATGCGGACATCTCCTCCACCCAGATCTATGCGCAGATTGTCAAGCAGCGTCTGCAAGATGTCTATCACAAGGCGCATCCTCTGGCCTGACGTCTGAATCAGCACAGCGCAGTTTTTTACTGTGCTGTGTTGCTTTTTACGCGAACATTTGTTATAATAAGACGATTACACGGTGGAGGAGCGGCTATGCGCATATTAGGCATCGACCCCGGTGTGGCCACGGTGGGCTTCGGCGTCATCGAGACCCAGGGGGGCCGGCAGCAGATGATCCAATACGGGGCCATTACCACGTCGGCGGGCCAGCCGCTGGCTGCCCGTCTGGTGCAGATCGCCCAGGATATGGAGACGCTCATCAACCGGTTCCGGCCCGACGAAATGTCCATCGAGGAGCTGTTTTTCAGCAAGAACATTACCACCGGCATCGCCGTGGCCCACGCCCGGGGCGTTATCCTGTATACCGCCCAGCGGATGCACCTGCCGGTATATGAATACACCCCCATGCAGATCAAGCAGGCGGTAGTGGGCTATGGCCTGGCCGACAAGCACCAGGTCATGGACATGACCCGGCGGCTTTTGAAGCTCAAGTCCATTCCCCGGCCCGACGATGCCGCCGACGCCCTGGCCATCGCCATGTGCCGCGCCCGCAGCGCCACCAGCCTCCTGCGGCAGAAGGACCCGGATGTAAAGGAGACCGTCTGATATGTTTTACTATGTAAACGGCACCGTGGCCGAAACCGGCCCCAATCTGGCCGTCATCGACTGCGGCGGCGTGGGCTATGCCTGCGCCACCACCAACTATACCCTGTCCCAGCTGAAAAAGGGTGAACGCGCCAAGCTGTATACCTATCTTTATGTCCGGGAGGATATTTTCGAGCTGTACGGCTTCTCCTCCCAGGCGGAGCTGAACAGCTTCCGGATGCTCATCGGCGTCTCCGGCGTGGGGCCCAAGGCGGCGCTGGCGGTGCTGTCGTCCACGTCGCCCCAGAATCTGGCCCTGTCCATCGTTACCGGCGACGAAAAGGCCCTGACCGCCGCCCCGGGCATCGGAAAAAAGATCGCCCAGCGCATCATTCTGGAGCTGAAGGACAAGCTGGCCAAGGATCAGAGCAGCTTCTCCGCCCAGAGCAGCGGCGCGATTCCCGTGGTCCTTCCCGGCGACAAGGGCGGCGAGGCCGCCGCCGCGCTGGCGGTGCTGGGCTACGGCTCTCAGGAGATTGGCCTGGCCCTGAAGGGCATCGACATGGACGCCCTGCCCCTGGAGGAGATCATCCGTCAGGCTCTGAAAAAAATGGTGCGGTAAGGAGGCGGATGCATGAGCATTGACTTTGGAACGGACATCTACGAGGAGCCTCTTGTATCCAAGAGCTTCCTGCCGGAGGACAGCGGCGAGCTGTCCCTGCGGCCCCACACCCTGCGGGAGTACATCGGCCAGCAGAAGGCCAAGGAGAACCTGTCCATCTTCATCGAGGCGGCCCGCCGCCGGACGGAGCCTCTGGATCATGTGCTGCTCCATGGCCCTCCGGGCCTGGGCAAGACCACGCTGGCAGGCATCATCGCCGCCGAGATGGGGGTGAACATCCGCATCACCTCCGGCCCCGCCATTGAAAAGCCCGGGGACCTGGCGGCGCTGCTGACCAATCTCAGTGAAAACGACATTCTGTTTGTGGACGAGATCCACCGGCTGAACCGCTCCGTGGAGGAGATCCTATACCCGGCCATGGAGGATTACGCCATCGACATCATCATCGGCAAGGGCCCGTCGGCCAACTCCATCCGGCTGGACCTGCCGAAATTCACCCTTATCGGGGCCACCACCCGGGCCGGACAGCTGTCCGCCCCCCTGCGGGACCGCTTCGGTGTTACCCTGCGGCTGGAGCTGTACACGCCGGAGGAGCTGGCCCTGATCGTCACCCGCAGCGCCGGTATCCTGGGTGTTCCCATCCAGCCGGAGGGCGCCATGGAGATCGCCCGCCGGTCCCGGGGCACGCCCCGCATCGCCAATCGGATGCTGCGGCGGGTCCGGGACTTTGCCCAGGTGAAGGGCGACGGCACCATTACCCGCAGCATGGCGGACCACGCCCTCCAGGCCCTGGAGATCGACTATCTGGGTCTGGACCCGGTGGACCGCCGGATGCTCCGGGCCATCATTGAGAACTACGGCGGCGGCCCTGTGGGACTGGACACCCTGGCCGCCACCATCGGCGAGGAATCCGTGACTCTGGAGGACGTGTACGAGCCGTATCTGATGCAGCTGGGCTTTCTGACCCGCACCCCCCGGGGCCGCTGCGTCACCCGTAAGGCATACGAGCACCTGCACATGGACTTCGTGGGGCAGGAACAGCTGGAAATCTAACGAATAGGAGAATTGGAATATGGGAAAACTCTTTGGCACCGACGGCATCCGCGGCATTGCGGGGCAGACCCTGACGGCAGAGCTGGCATTTCACGTTGGGCAGGCGGTAGCTGCTGTCCTGACGGAAAAGAAGGGCAGCCGCCCGCTGGTTACCATCGGTAAGGACACCCGCATTTCCTCCGACATGCTGGAGGCGGCTCTCATGGCCGGTATCTGCTCCGTCGGCGGCGACGTGATGCCTCTGGGCACCATTCCCACCCCGGCGGTGGCTTTCCTGACGGTGCAGCAGCGCGCCGATGCCGGCATTGTCATCTCCGCCTCCCACAACCCCTATGCCTACAACGGCATCAAGGTCTTTAACGGGCAGGGCTACAAGCTGTCCGACGAGATGGAGGAGCAGGTGGAGCGTCTGATCCTGGATCATGTCCGGCTCCAGCCTGCTGCGGACAGCACGGTGGGCCGCCGTCACCACGGCATGCACGCCCTGCAAAGCGCCTATATCCGGCACCTGCTGGGCAGCATCGACTGCGATCTTACCGGCCTGCGGGTGCTGGTGGACTGCGCCAACGGCGCCGCCAGCGCCACGGCCCCGGACCTGTTCCGTGCGCTGCCCCTCCACGCCGACTTCATCCATACGGAGCCCGACGGCGTCAATATCAACAACGGCTGCGGCTCTACCCATCTGGAGTCCCTGGCCCAGGGCGTCGTCTCCGGCGGCTATGATCTGGGCATTGCCTTCGACGGCGACGCCGACCGCTGCCTGCTGGTGGACGAAAAAGGCCAGACCATCGACGGCGACAAGGTCATGGCCGTGTGCGCCTCCGAGCTGAAGCGTCAGGGGAAGCTCTCCGGCAACACCGTTGTTGCCACAGTGATGTCCAACCTGGGTCTGCACGAATATTGCCGGGAGAACGGCCTGGACCTGGTCTGCACCGCCGTGGGCGACCGCCATGTGCTGGAGAAGATGCTCGCCGACGGCTTTGCCATCGGCGGCGAACAGTCGGGCCACACCATTTTCCGGGAATATGCCACCACCGGCGACGGTGAGCTGACGGCCCTGCAGTTCCTGCAGACTCTGCGCCGCAGCGGCGTTCCGGCCTCCCGGCTGGCTGCCCGCTGCCCCCAGTATCCCCAGGAGCTCATCAACGTGGATGTGCCCCACACTCCCGGTGTCAAGGAGCGCATCATGGCCGACGAAGGTCTCCGGCAGGAGACCCGCCGCTGGGAGGAAAAGCTGAACGGCCAGGGCCGCATTCTCATCCGTCCCTCCGGCACCGAGGCCCTGATTCGGGTCATGGTAGAGGCGAAAACCACGGAAATCGCCCATCAGGTGGCCTCTGTTTTGGCTGATTTCATAAAAAAACTGTGATTTTCATCACAGGATACACAAATTTCCCCAGAAGGATTGACAAATTATTTAGTGAAAAGGTATAATGTCTATGGTTTTGGATACTGGACTTCGCTATGACCAATTAGAAAACCTGTCCGATGAAGAGCTTTGTGCTCTGGGTCGTGCGGGTCGGCGTCAGGCGGAGGATGTTTTGGCCACCCGGTATCATTGGCTGGTCCGTGCCTGTGCCCGTCCGTATTTTCTCATCGGCGGCGACACTGAGGACCTGATGCAGGAGGGAATGTTTGGTCTCATCAAGGCCATGCGGGAGTTTGACCCCGCCCGTTCTTCTCTGTTTCGTCCCTTTGCGGGTCTATGCATCCATCAACAGGTGTGTTCCGCGCTCAAGCGCGACGCCAGCCAGAAAAACGCACCGCTCAATCAATCCGTCCCCTTGAATCCCTCGCTTCTGAACGCAAGTCCCACCTTCGCACAGGTCGATCCCGAGCTGTTGTTGATCGACAGAGAAAAGGCTGCCAGTCTGCTGGAGAATACCCGCAAACAGTTGTCCGCTTTCGAGGAAAAGATTTTAGGGTTATTTTTAGACGGTCTCGCATACTGTGAGATCGCGGAAACTGTTGGCAGGCCCATCAAATCGGTGGACAACGCCGTGCAGCGGATCCGCCGCAAAGTGGCGCGGCAGCTTTCATCCGGCGATATCAGCAACAGCTGAACGCAATATATTTCATCTCAAAGAGAGGGTAAAATCATGTACGAAGACAAGACTTTGGTTTGCAAGGAGTGCGGTAAGGAGTTCGTGTTCACCGCCGGTGAGCAGGAGTTCTATGCTGAGCGCGGCTTCCAGAACGAGCCCCAGCGCTGCAAGGCTTGCCGCGACGCTCGCAAGAACGCCGCCCGCGGCCCCCGGGAGTTCTTCACCGCTACCTGCGCTGCCTGCGGCGGCGAGGCCCGTGTGCCCTTCGAGCCCAAGAGCGACCGTCCTGTTTATTGCAGCGACTGCTTCGCCAAGATGCGTGAGAACGGCTGAGCGCTGATTCCGTAAATTGTAAAAAGGGAGTTGCCCGCATAGACGGGCGGCTCCTTTTTTTGTCCGGCAAAACGCCGTCACCCCGAATGTCAAAGCCGCACTTGACGCTGGGGGCCGGGATATTGTATAATAAACTGATTTAATGTGCGGAGGTATACCCATTATGTGGATCGCGGATGGCTGGAAGGATTATGAGCTGCTGGACTGCGGCGGCGGGGAAAAGCTGGAGCGCTGGGGCGACCAGATCCTGGTGCGGCCGGATCCCCAGGCCATCTGGGAGTCGGACCGGAAAAACCGCGGCTGGCGCACGGCCAACGCCCGGTACAGCCGCTCCAGCACCGGCGGCGGCCACTGGGACAAGAACAAGCTGCCGGAAAGCTGGCCCATCTCCTATAAAAGCCTGCGGTTCCAGGTGAAGCCCATGAACTTCAAGCACACAGGGCTGTTTCCGGAGCAGGCTGCCAACTGGGACTTCGCCATGGACCAGATCCGCCAGGCGGGACGTCCCATCCGGGTGCTGAACCTGTTCGCCTATACCGGCGGGGCCACGGTGGCCTGCGCCGCCGCCGGAGCCAGCGTCTGCCATGTGGACGCCGCCAAGGGCATGGTGGCCTGGGCCAAGGAGAACGCCCGGGTCTCCGGACTCCAGGACGCTCCCATCCGCTGGATCGTGGACGACTGCGCCAAGTTTGTTGAGCGGGAGATCCGCCGGGGCAAAACCTACGACGCCATCATCATGGACCCGCCCAGCTACGGGCGGGGACCCGGCGGCGAGGTGTGGAAGCTGGAGGAGAATCTCTATCCCTTCGTGAAGCTGTGCGCCCGGGTGCTGTCGGACAAGCCCCTGTTCGTGATCCTGAACTCCTATACCACGGGGCTGGCCCCGTCGGTGCTGGGCTATATCCTGCAAATGCTGGTGGGCCGCCGCTTCGGCGGACACGTCACCTGGGACGAGCTGGGCCTGCCGTGCACGGATTCCGGCATGGCGCTGCCCTGCGGAGCCACCGGCCGCTGGATGAGCAAATAAAATTTCGCAGAAAAGAGACAAAGCAATGCAGCCAATGATTCAGACCGACGCCCTCTCCTTCTCCTACCCGGTGGAGGAGGGCCAGCGCCGGACCACCGCCCTGGACAATGTGACCCTGTCCATCGAAAAGGGCAGCTTTGTGGTGGTGCTGGGCCACAACGGCTCCGGCAAATCCACCCTGGCCAAGCATATGAACGCCGTGCTGCTGCCCTCCGGCGGCGCGGTGTATGTGGAGGGCATGGACACGAAAAAGGAGGAGCTCCTGCTGGAGATCCGCCGCCGGGTGGGCATGGTGTTCCAGAACCCGGATAACCAGATCGTGGCCAACGTGGTGGAGGAGGATGTTGCCTTCGCCCCGGAAAACCTGGGGGTCCCCACGGCGGAGATCCGCCGCCGGGTGGACGACGCCCTGGCGGCGGTGGGCATGACGGAGTTCACCCGCCACGCCCCGCACCTGCTGTCCGGCGGACAGAAGCAGCGGGTGGCCATCGCCGGCGTCATCGCTATGGAGCCGGAGTGCATCGTCCTGGACGAGGCCACGGCCATGCTGGACCCCTCCGGCCGCCGGGAGGTGCTGGACACCGTTCACCGGCTGAACCGCCAGCGGGGCATCACGGTGGTGCACATCACCCACCATATGTCCGAGGCGGAGAACGCCGACCGGGTCATCGTCATGAACGACGGCGTGGTGGCCATGGACGGCGCGCCCCGGGAAATTTTCTCCCGGGTGGAGGAGCTGCAGGCCCTGGGCCTGGCGGCCCCGGACACGGTGGAGCTGCTGCGCCGGCTGAACCGGCACGGCATGAATTTGCCCTTGACGGCGATCACGGTTGATGAGTGTGCCCGCGCCATATTCCAGGCGCTCCATGGCGCGGAAGGGAAGTAAGCAGAGTTGGAACCGATCATTCGTATAGAACACCTGACCCACACCTACAGCGCCGGGACTCCGTTCCAGCGCAGCGCGGTGGAGGATGTCAGCCTCGATATCATGCCCGGCGAGTTCCTGGGCATCATTGGCCACACCGGCTCCGGCAAGTCCACCCTGATCCAGCACCTCAACGGACTGCTGCGCCCCACCCAGGGCCGCGTCCTGCTGAACGGGAAGGACATCTGGGCCGAGCCCAAGAAAATCCGACAGGTCCGCTTCCAGGTGGGCCTGGTGTTCCAGTACCCGGAGTACCAGCTGTTTGAGGAAACGGTGTACAAGGACATTGCCTACGGTCCCGGCAACATGGGCCTGGACCGGGACGAGATCGACCGCCGGGTCCGGGAATCCGCCGCCCTGGTGGGCCTGACGGAGGACCAGCTGGAAAAGTCCCCCTTTGAGCTGTCCGGCGGCCAGAAGCGCCGGGTAGCCATCGCCGGGGTCATCGCCATGGAGCCCAAGGTCCTGATCCTGGACGAGCCCACGGCGGGGCTGGACCCCCGGGGCCGGGAGGCCATTCTGGCCCAGATCCGGGCCTATCACCAAAAGCGCGGCACCACCGTCATTCTGGTGAGCCACAGCATGGAGGAGATCGCCTGCAACGTGGACCGCATCCTGGTGCTGCGGGGCAGCCATGTGTATATGGACGGCACGCCCCGGCAGGTATTCCGGCGGGCCGACGATCTGGAGGACGTGGGCCTGGACGTGCCCCAGGCCACCAAGATTGCCCTGGCTCTGCGCCGGATGGGCCTGGAGATCGACACGGCGGTCTACACCGTGGACGAGCTGGAGCAGGCGCTGCTCTCCGTCAGAGGGGAGGCGGGCGTATGCTGAAGGATATCACCCTGGGCCAGTTTTTCCCCGGCGATACGTTTATCCACCGGCTGGACCCCCGCACCAAGCTCATTGCGGTGATCCTGTATATCGTGGCTCTGTTCAACGCCAAGGGCGTGGTAACCTACGCCATGGTCATGGCGGTGCTGGTTCTGTGCATTCTGGTGTCCCGGGTGCCCTTCCGGTCACTGACCCGGGGCCTGAAGCCCATTTACATCATCGTGGCCTTCACGGCCATTATGAACCTGTTTTTCACCAGCGGCACGCCCTTGGGAACAGGCTGGCTGCTGAGCCATATCACCCAGGAGGGTCTGCGCTCCGCCATCTACATGATCCTGCGCATTGTGATGCTCATCATGGGCACCTTCCTGCTGACCTACACCACCAGCCCCATCTCCCTGACGGACGGGCTGGAGAGTCTGCTGTCGCCGCTGAAAAAGCTGCGCCTGCCCATCCATGAGCTGGCCATGATGATGTCCATTGCCCTGCGGTTCATCCCCACGCTGATTGAGGAGACGGACAAGATCATGTCCGCCCAGAAGGCCCGGGGCGCGGACTTTGAATCCGGCAATATCTTCCAGCGGGCCCGGGCCCTGGTGCCCATTCTGGTGCCCCTGTTCATCAGCGCCTTCCGCCGGGCCGACGAGCTGGCCACGGCCATGGAGTGCCGCTGCTACCACGGCGGCCAGGGCCGCACCGCCCTCCATGTGCTTCGGTATCGCGCCGCCGACATTTGGGTGCTGCTGGGTTTCATCGCCCTGACGGCCGGGATCATCGCCCTGGGCCGGCTGGGAATCTGAGAGGTACGTTATGCGCAACATCGCCCTGATCCTGATGTACAACGGCACCGCCTACCACGGGTGGCAGGTGCAGAAAACCGAGACCACCGTGGCCCAGACCCTGGAACGGGGCCTGTCCATGGTGTGCGGCCAGCCCATCAAGTGCACCGGCTGCGGACGCACCGATGCCGGGGTCCACGCCGAGCATTATGTGGCCAATTTCCGCACCGATTCCCGCATTCCTGTGGACCGGCTGCCCTTCGCCGTGAACACCCATATTCCCGAGGACATCGTGGTGAAGGCGGCCTATGAGGTGGCGGAGGATTTCAACGCCATCGGCTCCTGCATCAAAAAGGAGTACACCTATCGCATTTACAATTCCCGGGTAAAGAACCCGTTTTACGTAAACAGAGCGTATTTTTACCCCAAGCGCCTGGACGAGGAGGTCATGGACCGTGCTGCCCGGATGTTCGAGGGGACCCACGATTTCGCCGCCGTGCGCAGCGTGGGCACCAACGTCCGCAGCACCGTCCGCACCATCTACTATTGCCGGGTCCGGCGGCAGGGGGACCTTTTGGAATTGAAGGTCTGCGCCAACGGCTTTTTGTATAATATGGTACGGGCCATTACCGGCACGGTGCTCTATGCGGCAGAGGGGAAGCTGACGCCGGAGGAGATCCCCGCCATCCTGGACAGCGGCAACCGTACTCTGGCCGGGCCCACTGCCCCGCCGGGAGGTCTGTACCTGACGAGGGTGTGGTATGAAGATGAAAGACTCAATGGACCAGATGAAATTTGACCGCGGCAACCCCCAGGAGGATGCCCCCCGCCGGGTACAGAAGCGGAAGAAGCTGAACTGGAAGCCCGTATGGTTTGCCGTGACCGCCGCAGTGCTGGCGGCGGTGCTGCTGGTGGCCTCATTGACGGATACCACCGCCTTTGACGGCCTGCGCCGCAGCATCACCTATGCCCGGGCAAAAAAAGATGAGACGGGCTGCGCCCAGCTGTACCACTATGCCGCCGACCGCACCAGCTGCTTTGCCTCACTGGACGGCAGTCTGGCCATCGTCACCAACAGTCAGCTGCTGGTGATGCAGGAAAACGGCCAGGTGGTGTGTAATGAGACTGTAAAGTGGACCTCCTGTACAGTAGTGCAAAATCAAGGCGTTGCTGCCGCCTATGACATCGGCGGCACCGACGTCTATGTGCTCAATGCCCATGGCCTTGTCCGCAGGATCACCTGCGGCGGCGAGATTTTGTCCGTCACCCTCTCCCAGGAGGGCCGCCTGGCCGTCACCATCAACGAGCGGGGTTATAAAGCCGCAGTGGAGGTGTACGACGAGGATGGTGTAAAGGAGTTTGCCTTTCATTCTGCCGACAGCTTCCTGATGACTGCCTCCGTGTCCGGAGACGGTCAGGAGATGGCCGCCGTCACCATGGGCCAGTCCCAGGGCGCCTTCACCAGCAGCGTGGTTCTCTACAAGCTGAACCGCCAGGACCCCTATGCCTCCTGCGATCTGGCAGGTGTAGCGGTGTACGACCTGGGCCTTGTGGGAAAACGCTACTGCGCCGTGGCGGAGGATGGCCTCCACTTCATCGACCGGAAGGGCCGCGCCGCCGCGTCCTACAGCTATGACGGCGGCGTGCTGCGCCGGTGCAGCCTGGGGGGCGACGGCTATGCCGCCGTGCTGCTGGGCCGCTATAAGGTGGGCAGCCAGCTGCGGCTGGTAACGGTGAACGGCGACGGCAAGGAGCTGGGCTCCCTGGACCTGGATGGCGATGTGCTGAGCATGTCCGCCTCCGGCCGGTATGTGGCGGTGTTGTTTGCCGACCGGCTGGTGATTTATAACAAGAACCTCAAGGAATACGCCACGCTTCAGGGCGTCAGCAGCGCCGGGGATGTCCTCATGCGCGGCGACGGCTCTGCGGTGCTGGCCGGCTCCGCTGCCGCCAGCGTGTTCCTGCCCTGACCCCGAAAGGAGAAATGCCTATGTCCCTGTTTGCCGATATTCTGGTGCTGGCCGCGCTGGTGGCCGCCGCCTGGCTGGGCGCCAGGCGTGGCCTGCTGAAAAGCCTGGCGGGCCTCTTGATTGTTCTGGTGGCCCTGTGGGGCGCCTCCTGGGCCGCCGACCACCTGACGGAGCCTGTGGCCCAGTGGATCGAGCCCCGGGTCACCCAGCGGGTGGAGCGGAAGCTGGAGGAGAGCCACGCCGCCGACGCCGGACAGATGCTCCAGGCATTCAGCTTCCGGGGCAGCGGCCTCCAGAAGATGCTGGATGCCGTTCACCAGCGGGTGCAGCAAACCGGCGAGACCGTCATCCGGGCTGTGGCCCAGAGCATCGCCCGTTCCGTGGCGGGGACGGCGGTGTATGTGGTGGTGTTCCTGATCCTGCTGGTGCTGCTGTGGCTTTTGATGAAGCCGCTGAATGCCATTGTCACCAGGCTCCCACTGGTCAGCACCGTCAACGGCTTGGGCGGAGCGGCCCTGGGTCTGGTGTGCGGCGGCCTTACGCTGTTTGTGGTCGTATGGGCCATGCAGCGCTTTGGATGGCTCATCACCCCGGAGCTGGTGGAAAAGACCACCCTGCTGAAATTCTTTGCAACCCACACGCCGCTGGGGCTCCTGGCGACGCTGTGACCAATTTACCCGCATAACGGAGGAAAACCATGCAACCGACTCTTTGTTCCAAATGTAAGAAAAATGTGGCCGTGGTCTTTATTTCCCGGCAGAATGAAAAGGGCGAGATGGTCAACGAGGGCCTGTGCCTGAAATGCGCCGCCCAGCTGGGCCTGCCCCAGGTGGAGGAGATGATGAAGAAAATGGGCATCTCCCCGGAGGATCTGGAGAACATCAACAACGAGATGATGCAGGCCTTCGGCGGCGCAGAGGAGCTCAGCGACATGACCGAGGCCCAGGACGACGACGGTGACGATGATGAGGAAAGCGGCAAGACCGCCACCTTCCCGTTTTTGAACCGCCTGTTCGGAAGCAGCAACCCCCCGGCGGAGAAGTCCGACGCGCCCTCCGGCCGGGAGGAGACTCCCAAGGGCCGCAAGGCCGACAAAAAGCACAAGTATCTGGATAGCTACTGCATCAATCTCAGCCAGCGGGCCCGGGACGGCAAGCTGGACGCGGTCATCGGCCGGGAGGAGGAGATACAGCGTGTGGTGCAGATTCTGAACCGCCGCCAGAAGAACAACCCCTGCCTCATCGGCGAACCCGGCGTGGGCAAGACGGCCATTGCCGAGGGTCTGGCCCAGCGCATTGTGGCCGGCGACGTGCCCTTCAAGCTGCGGGATAAGCAGGTATATCTGCTGGACCTGACGGCGCTGGTAGCCGGGACCCAGTTCCGGGGCCAGTTTGAAAGCCGTATGAAGGGCCTTATCGAGGAGATCCGTAAGCTGGGAAATATCATCCTGGTCATCGACGAGGTCCACAACATTGTTGGGGCCGGAGACGCCGAGGGCAGCATGAACGCCGCCAATATCCTCAAGCCTGCCCTGTCCCGGGGCGAGATCCAGGTCATCGGCGCCACCACCTTCAACGAATACCGCAAGCACATTGAAAAGGACACCGCCCTGGAGCGCCGCTTCCAGCCGGTCACCGTCAACGAGCCCAGCCTGGAGGATACGCTGAAGATCCTCCAGGGCATCGCCCACTACTACGAGTCGTATCACGGCGTTTCCATCCCCCAGGGGGTGCTGCGCCAGGCGGTTGCGCTGTCCGAGCGTTATATCACCGACCGGTTCCTGCCGGATAAGGCCATTGACCTTATCGACGAGGCCTGCTCCGATATGAACCTCCACGACCCGGACATCAACCGCCGCATGGAGGTCAAGCGGGACCTGGAGAACGTCACCTTCGAGCGGGAGACCCTGATGTCTGCCCAGCCGCCGGAGGGGCAGGAGCTGTCCCAGGAGGAGCTGGACGCCCGCTATGCCCGCATTGCCGAGCTCCGCAGCCAGGAGCTGCGGCTGCAGCAGGAGCTGTCTGCCCTGGAGGCCAAGGGTACGCCCCAGCTGACCATGGACAATATTGCCCGGGTCATTGAGATGTGGACCAAGATTCCTGCCAGCAAGATCAAGGAGGAGGAATTCCGCCGCCTGTCCCAGCTGGAGGAGCGTCTGAAGCAGCATATCGTGGGCCAGGACGAGGCGGTTTCCGCCGTGTCCGCCGCCATCCGCCGCAGCCGGGTGGGTATTTCCCCCAAGCACAAGCCCGTCAGCTTTATTTTCGTGGGCAGCACCGGCGTGGGCAAGACGGAGCTGGTAAAGCAGCTGGCCGCCGACCTGTTCAACACCCCGGATGCGCTGATTCGCCTGGATATGTCCGAGTTCATGGAAAAGCACTCTGTTTCCCGTCTGGTGGGCTCGCCTCCGGGCTATGTGGGCTATGACGAGGCAGGCCAGCTGACGGAGAAGATCCGCCGCAAGCCCTATTCTGTCATTCTGTTCGACGAGATCGAAAAGGCCCATCCGGATGTGCTGAACATCCTGCTGCAAATTCTGGACGACGGCGAGATCACCGATGCCCATGGCCGCAAGGTGAATTTTGAAAACACCGTCATCGTCATGACCTCCAACGCCGGGTCCGACAAGGCCGCCGGTTCCGTGGGCTTTGGCCGCAGCGCCGACGACCAGGGCCGTGAGCGCACCATGAAGGCTCTGCGGGAATTCCTGCGTCCGGAATTTATCAACCGCGTGGACGAGATCGTCTATTTCCACCAGCTGACGGAGGAGAATTTTGCCGCCATCGCCCGGATCATGCTGGATGAGCTGCGGGATTCCCTGCGGGAGAAGGGGTACACCTTCACCTATGACGACGCGCTGGTGGCGCATCTGGTGAAATCCTCCTATTCTGCGGCCTACGGCGCCCGGAATCTGCGCCGCTGCATCCAGAAGGAGCTGGAGGACCCCATGGCGGTTCAGATCATCGACAGCTTCGAGCACCCCATCACCCAGCTGCGGGCCACCGCAGAGGATGGCAAGGTGCGGCTGGACACCCTGTAAGGAGGCGGTTTCATGCTGTTTCGCAAGGATATCGAGCCCCGCTGCGCCTATTGCGCTCAGGGGGTCCGCATCAATGAGACGCAGGTGGCCTGCATGAAAAAGGGCATCGTGGCGGCGGAAAACCACTGCTTCCGCTTCCGCTACGACCCGTTGAAGCGGGTTCCGCCCCGTCCGGCTCAGTTGTCCACCGACGGGCTGAAGGAGGAAGATTTCAGCCTGTAAAACCCAAAAATCAGAGAGAAAAGGGGTAAAACCATGACGCCGAAAACCGTTTGGGCCGTTTATTTCAGCGGTACCGGCACCACGGAGCGCACGGTGCGCAGCGTTGCCGGAGAGCTGGCCCGGATGCTTTCCGTGCCCTGCCGCAGCTTTGACTTTACCCGGCCCCAGGCCCGGCAGAAGGAGCTTTCCTTTTGCGAGAGAGATCTGGTGGTATTCGGAACGCCGGTGTATGCCGGGCGGGTGCCCAATGTGCTGCTGCCGTATTTGCGGGAAAAGGTCCGGGGCGGAGGCGCGCTGGCGGTGCCGGTGGTGCTGTTCGGCAACCGGAACTATGATGACGCGCTGATCGAGCTGCGGGACCTGCTCCAGGCAGACGGCTTCGGCTGTATTGCGGCAGGTGCCTTCGTGGGGGAGCACAGCTTCTCCCGGACCCTGGGCGCGGGCCGTCCGGACGATCGGGATATGGCGGGACATCCCGCCTTTGCCCGGGAAATCTGCGGGAAATTAGCGGGACAAGCCGGGACAGAGAATACGCCTGTTGCCGTCCGGGGGGAAACACCCATCCGCCCCTATTACACCCCACGGGATCGCCACGGAAACCCCATCAGCATCCTGAAGGTAAAACCCAGAACGGACATGGCAAAGTGCGGCGGCTGCGGTCTGTGCGCGGAGCTGTGCCCCATGGGCTCCATTGACCCGGCGGATGTGTCCCGGGTCAATGGCATCTGCATCAAGTGCTGCGCCTGCGTAAAAAAGTGCCCTGCCAGAGCCAAGTATTTTGACGATCCCGGATACCTGTTTCACCAGCACGAGCTGGAGGATGTTTACACCCGCCGGGCGGAAAACGAATGGTTCGTATAAATGCAAATAATCAAAACCTCCGGCATCTGCCGGAGGTTTTGATTATTTGCAGCGCTTATGGCCGGATGAAATCATACGCCGTGCGCAGGGTGCCGTTGGAGGCATAGATATTGCCGCATTTACGGAAACCGTAGCCGGTGATGGCAGACTGCATGGTATGATTGTTTTCATGGGTGTCGATGCGGACATAGTCCATGATGCCGAGGCAGAAGGAAAAACAGGCCCGGGCCACGCCGTGGGCGGTTCCCTTGGAGGCCAGGCGGTGGATGGTGCCGTAGGGCCGGTCCGCGTGCCAATGGCCGTTCAGCAGCATCCGGTAGGTAGGTTCGTCGCCGATGATAAATGAAAATGTGCCGACGATGACGCCGCCGTCTGTCAGGACATAGCTGTGGCCCCGGGCAATGTCCGGCAGCAGCTCCGGCAGACCGGGATAATCGCCGCCCCACTGACCGGCGTTGCCGTGGGCAGCCATGTATGCCTTGGCGATGCGGAAAATCTCCAGAATGGCGGGTACATCCGCCGGTGCTGCTCTGCGAATGTCCATGGCGTTACGATTGGCTGCCGTCTTTGTTGGCAAAGATCACGCCCAGGGTGATGAGAACCGCGCCCAGAATACTCATCCAGCTGATCTTCTCGCCCAGCAGCAGCCAGCCCACCACCACGGTGACAAAGGGGGAGGCGTACAGATAGTTGTTGGTGACCACCACGCCCAGACGCTTGAAGGCGATGTTCCAGATGGCGAAGCATACCGCATTGCCGAACACGCCCAGAAACAGCCAGGAAATCAGAATTTTCGGCTGGGAAAACAGGGGAGACAGGCTGGGCATGCCGTCCGTCAGCAGCACCAGGGGCAGGGAGGTGAGGAAGGCCCAGAGGAACACCCGGCGGGTCACCAGGAAGTTGTCGTACCGCTCGGTATATTTCTTCACCAGGATGGAGTACACAGCCCACATCAGGGCAGCGGCCAGGGCCAGCAGGTCGCCCAGGGGGCTCAGGTGAAAGGACAGGGTGCCGTTGAGCACCACCAGCACCACGCCGACGATGGCTACCAGCGCGCCGATATACACCAGCTTTCCCAGCTTTTCCCCCTTGCGGGAGAACAGCTGCGCCAGGATCACCGTCAGAATAGGGGACATGGATACCAGAATACTGACGTTGGCGGCGGAGGTATGGGCGGCGGCGGTATTTTGCAGGAAGAAGTAAACGCTGCCGCCGGTGATGCCGATGAGGATGAACATCAGCTCATCCTTCCAGGGGAGCTTCAGGGTCCTGGGCCGCAGGGCCCACAGGGTCAGGTAGGCAAGGCCCATCCGCAGGGGGATGATCTGGGTGGGGGTGTAGGCCGTCAGCATGACCTTGGTCAGCACAAAGCAGCTGCCCCAGACCAGAATGGTAAACAGGGCATAGAGATGCCCCAGGGTTTTCTTTTGCACGGTGATGTTCTCCTCTTTCTCTTTCTGTTCTCTTTGCGCGGCCAGAGTGCGTTTCAGCGGGCTTACAGCCCACCGAAACGCACGGGTCGGAGCGAAATCTCTCTTGTCAAAAAAGGGCACCGCCCCTTTTTGACAAGCTCTTGCAAAATGCCCGGCAGCACCGGGCATTCTGCATGGGGTTTTGCATGGGGAAGTGTGGTCAATCCTGGGGCAGGGTAGGGGTCTCGCCGTTCAGAACCTGCTGGATCAGGCTCTTGGCGGTATTGATCTGGGTGGCGTTGGGCCACATGACCCACAGGGTCTCGTTGCCGGCGGAATAGCACGGCTCCATGCCGCCTTCGCCGCTGACGGAATAGCTGGTGATGTTCCAATGGACGTTGTCCCGCAGCTGCATCTGCACCAGGCTGCTGATGTCCTCGTAGGTCAGGCTGGTGATGAAGGAGGAGGACACGGCGTCCAGGACCTTCTGATATCCCTTGAGGATAGCAGGGGAGGAGGCCTTGTCCACAATGGCGCGGATCACGGCCATCTGGTTGCGGCCCCGCTGATTATCGCCGTCGCCGAAGGCGTGGCGCTCCCGGGCGAAGCACAGGGCCTGCTCTCCGTTGAGGTGGTTGATGCCCTGAGTGAAGGTGTAGCCCGCCATGTGGACGCCGTCGCCGTTTTCGTCAGGCACCTCCATGCCAACGGTGGTGAACTCGTGTTCGGAGTTCACATCCACGCCGTCCAGGGCATCCACGATCTTCTTCAGGCCCGCGAAATTCACCCGGGCATAGTAATCCGCCTTGACCCCGTAGAGGTTCCCCAGCACGGCGGCAGATTCGTCGATGCCGTACATGCCGGCGTGAGTCAGCTTATCCCGCTGCCCGTTGCGGGCCAGGGGCACATAATAATCCCGGGGAGTATTGATCAGCAGGATCTGGTGGGTGCGGGGGTGGATCACCGCCAGAATGTTCACGTCACTGAGGCTCTGGATATTGATATCGCTGCTGCGGGCGTCGATGCCGCTGCAATAGACAATGAAGGGCTGGGAGGTGATGGAGGCGTTGGGCTTGATGGGCTCCACCTCCTTGGTGGTGCTGAATTCATAGATGATGCGGGTATCCTTGGAGAAGGTGCTGTAATCCTCCAGACTGTCCAGCGTGGTGAGATAGCTGGAGTTGAGGATGATGGCCCCGGCGTTGCCGTCGTACAGGGCGTCGGCCAGGGAGGTCAGGTCCGTGCAGGTGCTGGTATCCACACGGCCGCCCAGGCCGTCCTTGATATCGTCCAGCAGGGCCTGGGTATTGTCGGCGCTGATGTCGGCGTCCTCGCTGAGGATGCCGAAGGTGTAGCCCACGGTATCGCCGATGCTGCGGGCAGGGTCGTCGTCCATGACCACTACATAGGAGGTGGTCTTTTGCAGGGTGTGGCCCGCAATGGCCAGCAGGGCGCTTCTGCCGGAGGCGGCAGCCACGGAGCCATACAGCATCAGGCCGGACAGCAGCACCGCCAGCAGGCCGCAGACTACCTTACTGGTCTTGACCCGGCGGATGGGCAGCTGGATGATGACATGGCCTGCGTTGATCAGCAGCAGGACCACCTCAATGACGATGAGGTACAGATCCGTCAGCAGCTTGGTGGACATCAGCTGCACCAGCAGCACCAGACTGCAGATCATCAGCAGGGCCACAGTGGCCAGGCCGAACCAATCGGCGCTGGTACGGTAGAGCCTGCGCCGTCTCCGGCGGGGCTGTTCTTGTTCGTTCATAAGCGTTTCGTCCTTTCTGTGTCAGGGATTCACGGTGGGCGTCTCGCCCCGGAGGACCTGTTGGATCAGGTCCTGGGCAGTGGCGACCATCTGTTCATTGGGCAGGACCACGGCATACCGGGCGTCATTTCCCAGGCTGTAGCAATAGTCGGCGCTGTTTTCACCAGCAAGGCCGTATGTAGTGATGTTCCAGCCGGACATGTCCTGCAGCTGCATCTTTACCAGGGAAATAATATCTTCCTTGGGCATATTGGTGGCGATGGAGTCGGAGGCGGCGGCCAGGACATCCTGGTAGCTTTTCAGAATGGCAGGGGAGGCCGCCTTATTGACGATGCCCTGGACTACCAGCATCTGGTTGCGGCCCCGCTGCATGTCGCCATCGTCGAAGGCGTCCCGCTCACGGGCAAAGGCCAGCGCCTGGCGGCCATCCAGGTGATTCACGCCCTTCTGGAAGGAGTAGGCGGCGAAGTGGAAGTTGCCGCTGCCGTCCTCGTCGGGCACCTCCATGCCCACAGTGTTGAAGGCCACGTCCGAATTGACGTCGATGCCGCCCAGGGCATCGATGACGCCCACCAGACCGGCAAAGTGGACCCGGGCGTAATAGTTCACGTCCACGTTATACAGCTGCTCCAGGCCCTTGATGGACTCCTCGATGCCGTAGAGGCCGAAGTGGGTGAGCTTATCCTTCTGCCCGTAAGAGGGAAGGGGCAGGTAATAGTCCCGGGGGGTGCTGACCAGCAGAATCTGGTGGGTGGACGGGTTCACAACAGCCAGAATATTGGTATCGCTGCGGCTGTTGAGGGGGATATAATCCACCCGTTCGTCGGTGCCGCTGCAATACACCACAAAGGGCTCCCGGGAGATGTTGGCGTTGGGAGCAATGGGCTCGGGATCCTCCTTGTCGATGGAAAAGCGGTAAATGACCTTGGTGTCCTTGGAGAAGCTCTGGTATCCCTCCGTGCCCTTGAGGACGGAGAAGTAGCTGTTGTTGAGGATGACGGCGTCCACCTGCCGGTTCAGCAGGGCGTCGGCCAGTTGGGTGAGGGTGCCGAAGCTGGCGGTCTTTACCTGGCCCATGCCGTCCTCAATATGGGAGAGGGCGGCGTCGGTGTTTTCCCGGTCCAGGGTTTCCAGGATGCCGTAGGTATAGCCGAAGGTATCGTTGACGGTCTCGGCGGGGTCATCGGCCCGGACCACCACGCAGGTGGTGGTCTTGGCAGAGCCGCCGGAGGTGATATTGGACAGGAACTTCATAAGGGAGCCGGCGGCGGTGGAGGTGAAGATCATGGCGGCGGACAGCACCAGCGCCACCACGGCGCAGATGAGCTTTCCGGCCACATTGCGGCGCACCGGCAGCTGCACAAAGGCATGCAGCCCGTTGAGAAGCACCAGCACCAGAATCAGCACAACGGTCAGCGCCGTGGTCAGCACACCGGCGCCAAGCACCCGCACCAGCAGGATCACGCTGCACACCAGCATGCACAGCAGGGCAAGCAGCCCGAACCAGTCGGCCAGGCCGCGGCTCCCACCCCGGGAGCCATAGTAGGATGAATAGGCATTTCTGCGACGTCTGCTCATGGGTTTTCTCCTTGTTTTTTCTCTATATCTTTTTGCGTGTGCCGCTCAGGGGAGCTGAGGCGTTTCGCCGGACATGACCTGGCGAATGAGCTCCTTGGCGGTGTTGACGGTGTCCATATTGGGGCGCATGACCCAGGCGGCATCGCCCAGAGCATAGCAATACGAGGTATCACCGGAGCCGGAGACGGCGTAGCTGGTAACGTGCCAGCCGGACATATCCTTCGGCTGCATCTGCACCAGGGCGGCGATGTCGTCGTAGCTGAGGCTGGTGAGAAAGGCGTCGGACAGGGAGGACAGCAGCGTCTGGTAATTTTTCAGCACGGCAGGGGAGGACGCCTTGCTGATGATGGCCTGGATGACGGCCATCTGGTTTTTGCCCCGCTGATTGTCGCCATCGGCAAAGGCATAGCGCTCACGGGAGAAGCACAGAGCCGCCTCACCGTTCAGGTGATTCACGCCCTCGGTGAAATCGTAGCCGCCCATGGAGAAGGCCTTTGTGGAATACACGTCTACGCCGCCCAGAGCGTCCACGATCCGGGTGAGCCCGGCGAAGTTGACACGCATGTAAAAGGACGTGTGGGTGCCGTACAGGTTATCCAGGGTCCGCATGGATTCGCCGGTGCCGTAGATCCCGGCGTGGGTCAGCTTGTCCAGCTGGCCGTTGTGGGCCAGGGGCAGGTAATAGTCCCGGGGGGTGTTCACCAGCAGGATCTGGCGGGTGGTGGGATTCACCACGGCCAGGATATTCACGTCGCTGCGGCTGGTGATGCTGATGTCGCTGCTGCGGGCATCGATGCCGCTGCAATAGACCACAAAGGGGTCCTTGGTCACATCCACCGGGGCATCGGCATCGGCAGGCGTAGGCTCCACGGCTTTGGTGGTGGTGTATTCATACAGGATGCGGGTGCGGTCAGAAAAGTCGGCGTAGCCCTCCTGCTCCTCCAGCAGGGGAATGTAGCCCTTGTTCAGCAGAATGGCGCCCACCTGATCGTCATACAGGGCGTCCGTCAGCAGGGCAGGGGAGGCGTAGGCCGTGTGGTGCGCCGAGCCCAGCTTCTCCTGAAGCTGTTGGAGCAGGGACTGGGTGTTCTCTGTGTCCCGGTCCTCCAGAATACCCAGCAGATAGCCCTTGATGTCGTCAATGCTCTGAGCGGGGTCATCGGCATTGACGATGACGCAGGTAATGTCGGTTTCGGCAGATTTATCGGCGATGTCAGTAATGGCGTGCTGCACGGAGGTCAGGGCCGCCGCGCCGTAGATCATGGCGGCAGACAGCAGCAGGGCAATGACGCCGCAGACGATCTTGCCGCCGGTTTTGTTCCGGCGGGGGAGCTGGACCCAGCCATGAAGCCCGCTGAGCACCAGCAGAGCGCCGGAGGCCAGCAGCAGATGGCCTGTGGACAGGAACCGGGTGGAGATCAGACGAATCACCAGCACCGCGCTGCTGATCAGCAGCACAGCGAAGGCGGCCAGACCAAACCAATCCGCCCCGCTGCGGCGGGGGGAGGTGTTTTCAGTTGCCATAGCGTTTCTCCTTTGTGTTGGGATAAGTCGCCGGTGCGCCGCTTCGCAAAGCACACCCATTGTAATTTACATGGTAACAGTCTCCTATTATATATCCTGCGGCGTCAAATTTCCATCCTTATTTGTAACAAAATTATGAATTTCCCCGTATTTACCGGGCGAAGATAGGGCCCCGGAGGGTAAAACGGTTGAAGCGGCAGAAAAAATGTGGTATGATAGGCGCAAGATACCGCACCCGCTGCGGAACAGCGGGGCCGGCGAAACGAGGAGGAAACACACATGAAAGCAGCGCTTGTCATCATGGCGGCTGGGCTGGGCTCCCGCTATGGCGGAAATAAACAGGTTGACGGGGTAGGCCCCGGCGGCGAAATCCTCATGGAATACTCCATTCACGACGCTATTCGGGCAGGCTTCACCAAGATCGTGTTCATCATCAAGGACGACATGGTGGACCTGATGCGCACGCTGTGCGGCGACCGCATTGCCGGCCTGACGGCCCGGGATGGGGAGCCGGTGGAGGTCTGCTATGCCGTGCAGGACTATTCCAGTCTGCCGGCGTTCTATACCGTGCCTGCCGGGCGCACCAAGCCCTTCGGCACCACCCACGCCGTGCTGTGCGCGCGGCCCTATGTCCAGGAGCCCTTCTGCGTTATCAATGCCGACGACTATTACGGCGTGGATGCGTACCGGGCCATCTATCAGGAGCTGGGCCGCCTGCCGCAGCAGGGAAAGGCCACCATGGTGGGTTATCTGCTGCGCAACACCGTCAGCGCCCACGGTACCGTGTCCCGTGGTGTATGCCACGTGGAGGATGGCCATCTGACAGGTATTCACGAGGCTCTGAAGATCCAGCTGTTTCCCGACGGCAGCATCGCCGACGTGGCCGACGGTCAGCGCCGGGAGCTGGCGGCAGATATGCCGGTGTCCATGAACTTCTGGGGCTTTATGCCGTCTATTTTCGACCAGATGGAGGAATATTTGGACGACTTCCTGCGGGCGCTGCCGCCGGAGGAGATCAAGGCGGAGTGCCTGCTGCCCAACATGGTGGGCGATCTGCTGAAAAAGGGACGGCTGTCCGTGTCCGTGCTGCATTCGGCGGACCGGTGGTTCGGTATGACGTATCACCAGGACCGGCAGGCCGTTGCCCGGGAGCTGGCAAGGCTTCACGAAAACGGAACATATCCCCCTACGCTGCGGAGCTGAAAAGGAGAATATTTTCATGTATACCACCGAAAAACAGGCGCCCGGGCGGCTGACAGGAAGAAAACGGAGCGGCCGGCGGTGGCTGCTGATCCCGGCGCTGTGTGCCGTGCTGATCCTGGCCGTGGTGCTGATCGTGGAGCTGGGGAAAAAGCCCCAGGTGCTGCCCGCCGAAACGCCTGCCACGCCGATTTCCCAGGAAAAGCCTCAGAAGCCGGAGCCTACTCCGAAGCCGATCCCGGAGCCGGTTCCGGAGCTTCTGACCCTGGTAAACCCCTGGAACCAGGTGCCGGAGGACTGGTCTGTGGACCTGGTGACCCTGCCCAACGGGCTGGAGGTCGACAAGCGCTGCTATGACGCGCTGATGGAAATGATCGACGGGTGCTACGACGCAGGGCTGACGCCGGTGATCTGCTCCGCCTATCGGACACAGGATTTCCAGGAGACGCTTTATAATAATAAGGTATCGGAATGGATGGACCAGGGATACGGCCTGGAGGACGCCAAGGCCAAAGCCGGGCGCCAGGTGGCGGTGCCGGGCACCAGCGAGCATCAGCTGGGGTTGGCGGTGGACATTGTGGACGTCAGCTATCAGCTGCTGGACACCAATCAGGAGAACACTGACGTGCAGAAATGGCTGCTGGAAAACAGCTGGCGGTATGGATTCATCCTGCGGTATCCCACGGACAAGACGGACATTACGGGCATCGTGTATGAGCCGTGGCATTACCGCTATGTCGGCAAGGAATACGCCAAGGATATCTATGAGAAAGGCGTGTGCCTGGAGCAGTATCTGGAGCAGTGGGGCAAGTAGAGTGAGGGGTATATGCAATTGAACAAAATGTAAATTTTGTTCAATTGAGAGCAGGCTATCATTCTTTTCCACGGAATCCCTTGTGCCCATATGGAATCCAAGCACAGATCCTTCTCGTATCGTATATGGGAAAAAGCATATGAACACAGACTATCGAACAGATTCACCGGAGATCCTGTTGGATTTCCTGTCATATCATGAGACCATCAAGGCCCATTCCCAGCGGACGGTGGATGAGTATTATCTGGACCTGCGGAATTTTTTCCGCTACCTGAAATGGTCCCGGGACCCGGCGCTGCAGGAGCAGCCCATGGACGCTGTGGACATCCGGGATGTGGACCTGCCCTTTGTAGGGGCCGTGACCCTGTCGGAGGTCTACGCTTATATGGCTTACCTGAGCCGGGACCGGGTGCTGCATCCCAACAGCGACCGGTCCGCCAAGGGGCTCAGCCCCGCGTCCCGGGCCCGAAAGCTGGCGACGATACGGTCGTTTTATGGGTATTTATGCAACAAAGTGCACAAACTGGATCACAATCCCGTGAAGGATATTGATGCACCCAAGCTGAAAAAAACGCTGCCACGGTATCTGACCCTGGATGAGAGCATTTCCCTGCTGGAGTCGGTGGATGGACCAAACCGGGAGCGGGATCTGTGCATTCTGACACTGTTTCTGAACTGCGGGCTGCGTATTTCGGAGCTGATCGGGCTGAACCTGGCGGATATCCACGACGACGCACTGCGGGTCCTGGGTAAGGGTGATAAGGTGCGGATCGTGTATCTGAACCAGGCGTGTCAGGATACGCTGGCGGATTATCTGGCGGTGCGCCGGCCCATCACCGGGCCGGATCGGGACGCCCTGTTTCTGTCGGGGCGAAACCAGCGAATCAGCCGGTCTATGGTGAATACCCTGGTGAAAAAACGCCTGTCTCAGGCGGGGCTGGACAGCACCCAGTACTCCTCTCACAAGCTTCGGCACACCGCTGCCACGCTGATGCTGCAAAACGGCGTGGATGTGCGGGCGGTGCAGGAGGTGTTGGGACACGAGCACCTGAATACCACGGAAATCTATACCCATATCGACAATGAAGCACTGCGGGTGGCTGCAAAGGCAAACCCCTTGTCACACGTGAAAATCAAAGGCAAAATAGGCGATAAGGACGACTGAGAGGGGGCTATGGCCCCCTCTCCCCTTTTGCGGCGTTTTCCGCAAATTTTTGCGGGTTTTTTTATGACATACCATTGACATTTTGCCCGGAATGCTATACGCTAACGCAGGTAAATACTTTATATGGAGGTTTCTCATGAATACGGCAGAGCTTTCCAGCATGAGCAAGCAGGTCCGGCGGGACATTATCAACATGACCGCCAATGCCGGCAGCGGCCACCCCGGTGGTTCCTTGTCCGCAGCGGATCTGATGACTTGCCTGTTTTTCAATCACATGCACGTGGACCCCAAGCACCCCGACGATCCGGATCGGGACCGCTTTGTGCTGAGCAAGGGCCATGCGGCTCCCTGCTACTACGCGGTGCTGGCGGAGATGGGCTTCATCAGCCGGGACGAGTTCAAGAATTTCCGTCAGCTGCACAGTATCCTCCAGGGGCACCCCGACAGCAAAAAGGTGCCCGGCATCGACGCGGCCACCGGCTCCCTGGGCCAGGGCTGTTCCATCGCCGTGGGTATGGCGCTGGGCGCCAAGCTCCAGCACAAGGATTGCAGGGTCTATGCCCTGCTGGGCGACGGCGAGTGCCAGGAGGGCCAGATCTGGGAGTCCTTCATGGCGGCTGCCCACTATAAGCTGGACAATCTGACCATCATCATCGACAACAACGGCCTGCAGATCGACGGCACCAATGACGAGGTCATGTCTCTGGGCGACTTGCCCGCCAAGCTGCGGGCCTTCGGCCTGGATGTTCATGAGATCGACGGCCACGATCTGGACACCATTGAGGCGGCCCTCAGCGCACCCGCCGTTCCCGGTGTGCCCAAGTGTATCCTGGCCCACACCGTCAAGGGCAAGGGCGTCTCCTTTATGGAGAACCAGGTGAGCTGGCACGGCAAGGCTCCCAACCAGGAGCAGCGGCAGCAGGCTTTGAAGGAATTGGAGGACTGAGACCATGAGTGAAAAAATCGCGACCCGCGAGGCATACGGCAAGGCTCTGGCCGAGCTGGGCAACGTCAACGACAAGGTCGTGGTGCTGGACGCAGACCTGGCTGGCGCCACCATGACCAAGCATTTCAAGGCCGCGCATCCGGAGCGCTTCTTCGACTGCGGTATCGCTGAGGCAGATATGGTGGATATCAGCGCGGGCCTGTCCACCATGGGTCTGATTCCCTTCTGCTCTACGTTTGCTATGTTCGGCGCAGGCCGGGCCTATGAACAGATCCGCAACTCCATCGCCTATCCCAGGTTCAACGTGAAGATCTGCTGCTCCCACGCCGGTGTGTCCGTGGGTGAGGACGGCGGCAGCCACCAGGCCATTGAGGACATCGGGCTGATGCGGCTGATCCCCGGCATGACCGTGGTGGTGCCCGCCGACGCCAACGAGGCACGGAAGGCTGTGTTCGCCGCAGCAGAGTTCCAGGGCCCCCTGTACATGCGTCTGGGCCGTCTGGCCTCCCCGGTGTTTGAGGAGGATTATCCCTTCGAGATCGGCAAGGCCAACGTTATGCGCGAAGGAACGGATGCCGCCGTGTTCGCCTGCGGCCTGATGGTCAGCGAGACGCTGGAGGCTGCCAAGCTGCTGGAGGCTGAGGGCATCCATATCGCCGTGATCAATGTCCACACCATCAAGCCCATCGACGCCGACTGCGTCACCCAGTGGGCCCGGAAGTGCGGCAACGTGGTGACCGTGGAGGAACACAGCGTTATCGGCGGCCTGGGCGACGCCGTGGCCGATGTGCTGATGGGCAAGGTCAACTGCAGGTTCCGCAAGATCGGCATCAACGATCAGTTCGGCCAGTCCGGCAAGGCCCTGGAGGTCCTGCGGGAGTATGGTCTCACCGCCGACCAGATCGCGGCGCGGATCAAGGAGACCCTGTAAATCCGTTGTGTATAGCAAAAGAGGAGAAATCAAAGGATTTCTCCTCTTTTTGGCGCTTCTGCTGCACGAATTCATCAGATTTTCCCAGGCTTCACAAGACATGCAGCCGCCGTTCCTGTAAACCTTTCGTGAACATATGCGCCTGGTATGGCAAGACCGCCGGACATACCGTTGCATCCGGAATGTTCAAACCCGCAGCACACATCATCCGCAGCTGGTGAAAATTCAGTCTTGACAGCCGTTGGAAAAAAACGTATAATGGATAGGCTGACGGGGTGTAGCGCAGTTGGTAGCGCGCTTGGTTCGGGACCAAGAGGCCCGGGGTTCAAATCCCCGCACTCCGACCATGCAGAGTGTCCTTATAGGATCTGAGTATCCTGTAATGGACACTCTGCTTTTTTATTTCCTGAAAAGTTCATACAGCAACCTGTTCCGGGGCGTAGCTGAGTGCTGCGCCTTTTCTTGTTTCCATGATCATGTCGGCCGACCGGATTTTCCGGCGGTCCGATCTGCAAGCCGGGGGCCAAAACAGGCCGTACCCCGCAGCGCACAATCAGCGGCTGCGGGGTACGGGTGTGATGATTACTTTTTCTCCTGCTCCCTGCGGTCCTGCTCCTCCAGCTGGCGCTTGGTGCGGCGCAGATCGTAGACCAGCAGCGCCGCCGACAGCAGCGCTGCTGCGAACAGAATATAGTACACCGCCTGGTGCAGGTAAATGCCGGCCATCAGGAACAGTACGGCCAGCGCCGCCAGAATGACGGTGATATCCAGCTGCTTCCGGCGCTTTTTGGTACGGCGGAGAATTTCCAGCCTCTTTTCGTTATCGTCCATATTGTATCTCCTTGCTATATTTCTTCCCGGGGCCCCGGGCGCAGTTGGGTCTCCCCCAGCTCCAGACGCAGCCGTCCGGCAGACAACTCCGTAAGCCGGTCCTGAAGCCGCTTTGGAGCGTCCTCCGGCAGGGACAGGTTCAAGGTGACCTCCGCCCCGTAGTCGATGCCGTCCACGGTGCCGCCGGTGGCCTGAGCCTCCAGCTTCACCCGCTCCAGCAGCGGATAGGGACAGGTACACCGGGCGGCGGTCCACCGCCCCATGGCAGCCACCCCGGCAGCGGCCAAGGCATCCCGGGCGCTTTTTCCATAGGCCCGGGTGAGGCCCCCGGCCCCCAGCAGGATGCCGCCGAAATACCGGGTCACCACGCATACGGCGTTGGTGACGTTCTCCCGCTGAAGCACCGCCAGCATGGGCTGTCCCGCCGTGCCCTGGGGCTCGCCGTCGTCGCTGTAGCGGACCACGGTGCTGCCCAGCAGATAGCACCAGCAGTTGTGCCGGGCATCGTAGTGCTGCTTCTTCACCCGGCGGATCAGCTCCTGGGCCTGGTCCTCGCTGTCCACCGGCCAGATGTGGCCAATGAACCGGGAGCGCTTTTCCACAAATTCGCTTTCCGCCTCCTGATAGGGAACGTAGATTTTATCCCCCATGGCGGACCTCCCACTCCTGTCTTGTGATGGCCTGGCACACGCCGGGGCGCTCCGTTCCGTCGGGCCACGGCGACGGCGGCGTATCACAGACATGGCGGAAGCCGCACTTCTCCTGCACCCGCCGGGACTTCTCATTTTCCGGGGAATGGGCGCACCATACGCGCTGGACTCCCATCTCCTGAAACTGCCAGCGCAGCAGCTCCTCCACGGCCTCGGGAACAAGCCCCTGCCCCCAATAGGGGTGGGCAATCCAGTAGCCGATCTCCGGCTCTCCCTTCCCCACCGGTATCGCCGTGGGAAACACACCCACGGAGCCAATGGGACCGCCGTCGCCGCCCTTGAGCAGCACCGCGAAGGTGCCCTTCTCGGACAGCACGGTGCGGATGATCTCCCGGCTGTTTTCCACGGAGGTGTGAGGCGCCCAACCGGCGGAGGGGCCCACCTCTGGGTCCCTGGCCCAGCGGTACAGGGCCTGGGCGTCGCTGCCGCACCACGGGCGCAGGATCAGCCGCGAGGTTTCCAGCTGCGTCATAGCTCCCAATCCTCCCTTTCCTCGTGCCAGCCCTCCACATAGTCCTTGACCTGGCCCAGCACCTTAGGCGGGCACACGGCCACCACGTCGATGGAGGCAGCATACTCCAAGGACTCCACCTTGGCCTCCCGGTACAGGCCGTCCAGAAGTCCGGCCTTGTCATAGGGCAGGTGCAGGGTCACCCGGCGGGTACCCTTGTCCAGCTTTTTGTCGATGCACGCCAGCAGCTCCGGCACCCCCTCGCCGGTCTTGGCGGAGATGGACACGGTGTCCTCCCCGGCGGTACGCTGACCGGAAAAGGCCAGGTCACACTTGTTGTATACCCGCAGGCAGGGAATGTGGTCCGCCTTCAGCTCCCGGATCAGGCTCTCTACAATGGCGGCCTGCTGCTGCCACTGGGGATTGGACACGTCGATGACGTGGAGCAGCAGGTCGGCATACTCCAGCTCCTCCAGGGTGGCCTTGAAGGCCTCCACCAGCTGATGGGGCAGCTTGCGGATAAAGCCCACGGTGTCGGAGATCACCACGTCCAGGGTGTCGCTGACGGTCAGGAGGCGGGTAGTGGTGTCCAGGGTATCAAACAGGCGGTTGTTGGCGGGGATTCCGGCCCCGGTGATGGCATTGAGCAGCGTGGACTTGCCGGCGTTGGTGTAGCCCACGATGGCCACCACAGGGATCTCGTTTTTCATGCGGCGCTGGCGCTGAGTACCCCGGACCCGGCGCACCTCCTCCAGCTCCGCCTTGAGCTTGTCGATCTTGCGGTGGATGTGGCGGCGGTCCGTCTCCAGCTGGGTCTCGCCGGGGCCCTTGGAGCCGATGGGACCCTTGCCGCTGGTGCCGGCCTGGCGCTCCAGATGGGTCCACATACCGATGAGCCGGGGCAGCAGATACTGATACTGAGCCAGCTCCACCTGTAAGCGGCCCTCCCGGGTCCTGGCCCGCTGGGCGAAAATGTCCAGGATCAGGCCGCTGCGGTCCAGCACCTGGACCCCGGTCATCTCTGTCAGCACCCGCAGCTGGGAGGGCGACAGGTCGTTGTCGAAAATCACCATGGTGGCGTTTTCCTCCTGGACCATGCGGCGGACCTCCTCCACCTTGCCCTCGCCGATAAAGCTGTGAGGGTCCGGCTTGTCCCGGCTTTGCAGAATGGTGCCTACAGCCTGACCCCCGGCGGTATCCACCAGGGCGGCAAGCTCCGCCAGGCTCTCCTCGTCGGCGCTGTCATCGCCCAGCACCGGGGACCGCAGGCCCACCAGCACCGCATAGTCGCGCTTTTTTTCTTGTATGATCGTTTGTTCCATATTTGCCCTCGCTTCCGGTTTTCACCTGATAATATAGTATACCCGACGGCAAAAGTAAAGG
>OLQD01000544.1_pt1 | contig 35925 bp, 27 predicted proteins | sample 1672841 | NCBI WGS metagenome assembly OLQD01 (sample SAMEA3136729, study PRJEB25190) | human gut metagenome | biome: human gut; feature: human-associated habitat; material: faeces | place: Austria | collected 2013 | reverse complement strand
GTTGTTGGAAATTGGGCCGAAGGGTCAGTAAATGCAAAGATGCAGCGTATCGCCGCCAAGATGCAAATCAGGCTTGTGAGTGCGATAGAGCTCCACCAGTTCGGCAACCGGCAAAGTCAGCCCCAACCCCGCTTCCAATGCGTCAAAAGGATTCTCACCTCTGCCAAAAGCGTCCGCCATCCATCGGTAGGCAGTCGGACCATCCACTCCATAATCGGTAGCGACTTTGGCGGCAACGGCACGATAACCGGAATACACATAGTCCACCTCTTTATAGAGTGTGTCGTCGAGGTCGAACACCACCATTTTCATAGCCGTCGGCAACTATTTCAACAAATAGCCTTTCAGCACATCCACTATATATTGCAGTTCTTCCTGTTTCAAGCTCGAACCGCTCGGCAGACACAACCCCATGTCGAACAGACGTTCGCAGCAGTCGCCACCGTAATAAGGGGCATCCTTATAGATAGGCTGCATGTGCATCGGACGCCACAAACGACGTGTCTCAACACCGGCTTCCGCCATAATCTGACGTGCAGTTTCCGGATCTTTACCCGTAGCAGGGTCGATTAGTATGGTTGTCAACCAGAAATTCGAATCGAAATCGGCCGACGGATTCTGCTGAACCATTACACCCGGAACATCAGCCAAAGCCTCCGTATAGAAACGATGGATGTTACGACGCAGTTCCACATGGTCGGCCAGCACGTCCATCTGCCCGCATCCGATACCTGCGCAAATGTTGCTCATACGGTAATTGTAACCGATTACCTCATGATAGTAATACGGACGGTTTTCGCGCGCCTGTGTGGCATAGAATTTCGCACGGTCGGCTTCTTCTTTTGTACGGCAAATCAAAGCACCCCCACCCGATGTGGTTATCACCTTGTTGCCATTGAAGCTCAAGCAACCGAATTCGCCAAATGTACTGCATTTCACGCCCTTATACTCCGAGCCAAGTGCTTCGGCAGCATCCTCCACCACCGGAATATTGTATTTTTTCGCGATTGCCATTATTTCGTCCAACTTGGCCGGCATACCATACAGATGTACCGGGATAATGGCTTTCGGATATTTGCCTGTTTTTTCCTTACGGTCGATAATGGCCGCTTCCAATGCTTCCGGCGACATGTTCCATGTGTCAGGTTCACTGTCGACAAACACAGGGTCGGCGCCCTGATATTTTACCGGATTGGCACTTGCCGCAAACGTAAACGACTGGCAGATGACTTCATCGCCCGGACCAACTCCCAACGACACCAGCCCCAAATGAATGGCTGCTGTTCCGGCACTCAACGCCACCACATAGGGAGCGTCAAGATATTTCTCCAAACGATGTTCAAATTCGTCGACATTGGGTCCCAATGGCACTACCCAGTCTTCACGATAGGCTTTTTCCACCCATTCCATTTCCGTTCCACCCATGTGAACGTAGGAAAGCAAAATGCGAGGTTTCATTTTCTTTTTAATTCTAATATTTTTTACAGATACAAAGATAGTGAAAGGTGAAAGCAGAGGCAAATGAAAACGCAGTTTTCGGGTTTGACTATGCTGAGCCGCATCCTATCTTATCAAAAGATAGCGAAAGGTGAAAGCAGAGGCAAATGAAAATACTGTTTTCAAATTTGACTATGCCGTACCGCCTCCTATTTTTTAAAAGATACGGCAAACTTCCGCTCAATGTCCTGATTTGAAATTTTTCTTTATACTAAAGTCCGATGCAGTGATAAACGAATCCCTCTTCTGCCAAATCGGCTGCATCGTAAATATTTCGTCCGTCCACGATGAAATGCTGGCGCATCGCACGATGAATAATGCTCCACGAAGGCAAGCGGAACTCTTTCCATTCCGTCATCATGGCAATGGCATCGGCATCGATTACCGCTTCATACATATCGCGGGCATAGCTGATGCGACGTCCCAGACGACGGCGCGCCTCGTCCATCGCTACGGGGTCGTAGGCAATGACCTCCGCTCCTGCTGCCAACAGCTTTTCAATCACCACCAGCGACGGAGCTTCGCGCATGTCATCGGTTTCGGGCTTGAACGAAAGTCCCCACATCGCAATGCGTTTTCCTTTCAAGTCGCCACCGAAAGCATCCGACAGCTTGCGGAACACGATTTCTTTCTGCGATTCGTTGACCGCTTCCACGGCTTCTATGACACGCATATGATAGCCGTTCTCCTTTCCCGTATGGATAAGCGCCTTCACATCTTTCGGGAAGCACGAACCGCCATAGCCGCAACCGGCATAAAGGAACTTGTTACCGATACGCGCATCCGTACCGATACCCTTTCTCACCATATTCACATCGGCACCGACAAGTTCGCAGAGGTTGGCTATGTCGTTCATAAACGAAATACGCGTTGCCAGCATGGAGTTGGCAGCATATTTTGTCATTTCAGCCGAAGCAATATCCATGAAAATCACACGGAAATTGTTCAGCAGGAACGGACGGTAAAGCCGTTCCATCACTTTCCGTGCACGGTCGCTCTCGATACCTATCACCACACGGTCGGGCGACATAAAGTCCTTGATGGCCGCCCCTTCCTTCAGAAATTCAGGATTGGAAGCCACCTCAAACGGAATATCAACGCCGCGTTTGTCGAGTTCTTCGCGAATCACGGCCTTGATTTTCTTTGATGTTCCGACAGGAACCGTACTTTTTGTAACAAGCAAAGAATATTTCTTGATATTCTGCCCGAATGTACGCGCCACTTCCAGAACATACTGCAAATCGGCACTTCCGTCCTCATCGGGGGGAGTTCCGACGGCACTGAACACCACCTCTACGTCATCCAGCACATTCGCCAGATTCGTAGTGAAATGCAGACGGCCTGCCTCTACATTTCGTGTCACAAGTTCATCCAACCCAGGTTCATAAATCGGAATAATGCCCTTCTGCAAGTTTTCAATTTTCTCCTTATTGATATCCACACAGGTGACATCAACACCTACTTCAGAGAAGCATGCGCCGGAAACCAATCCGACATATCCGGAACCTACAATTGCTATTTTCATATTCTTTCAAATTTATTTTCCAATCATTAAAAATGCCAGTATCCTGTTTTTTCCTATCACATAATTCGCCCCCAACGTAGCCGCCACAATAAAAAAAGCGAAAAAGGCCGCAACAACCATCAACGGCACAAACGCCAAATCAAGCATACGAAGCGGCTCCTGCAACGGAGTCAGAGGGAACAGGAAAAAATAGTGCAGCAAATATATTCCTAAACTGTTATTGCCCAAATACAGAAACCAACGCTTCATAACACCCGGCTTCGATGACTCCGACGGTTTTACCGATTTTGCCAAGCCCATAACCAGCACCATCAGCGAAGCATGAAGCAGCGGTTGAGCCACATAGAGGAACCGCATTGAAATATTTGGGAATTCCCATGTATATGCAGAATAATACCACGACACAAAAAATATGGCTGCCGCTATTGCACCTACCCACACATTCATTACCGCCAGTTCAAACTGCGCATTATATTTACGGGCAAACACGCCGAACATGAATATTGGATAGAAACGTGTAAGCAGTCCGATTCCCAGAGGATCAAAGTTGACTGCCGCATCCGAAATTAACGGTGAGACAAGAATCATTAAAACATAGACAGCCACTGTAACCGCTACCTGCCAAATGCCTCGTCTGATACGACAGAACAACCGGCTCAGCAAAGCATAAACAAGAATCATTTCAAAAAGAGCCAGTGTAAACCAATAGCCATCCTTCCAATAGGACATCAGCATGTCAGGGATATTCGACGACAACGGTGACTGCAAACCGCTATGAGGGAAATAAGTTATCCACAAAGAGCTTACCACAAAAAAAGGCACCATCAACTGCAGAAACCGACGTTTCAGGTTGGGTGCAACAAAGGATTTTAAAGAAGATGTCTTGTAGGTAAAATATCCGCTGATAAAAAAGAAAACAGGCATATGCACTTCTCCAATAAGCTTGAAGGCTACCGATGAGTCGATGTCGCGGATACACATGGTCAGCACATGTCCCATTACGACCAGGAAAATGGCAATGCCCTTCAGCAAATCAAAAGTGTCTACCCGTTTTGTGTTTTTATCCATATTTTCTCTATTCCAGTTTTTCTATTAACGAAGGATGAATATATGCCGTAGCCACTGCAACAAGACCGGGAATCGAGACCACCACCCGACGGTCGCCCTTCACTCGCATAAACACGCCTTCCAATCCGGCAAAAATACCGCCCGTCACACGGACCCGCGTACCCCGCTTCATCTGAACGATTGCCGGGTCGATATACACCAATTGCTCATCGGCTGTTCCGGCTGCCGCTATGAAATTGGCCATCTGCGCATCAGGCACCACTATCGGACATTTCTTCTCCCTGTCCATAATATAGCGCACGGGCAACTTTGTCGTTGCCTTAAACTCTTTCATGTCAGCCTCAGCCATCCGGACAAAGATAAGATTATGGACAGAAGGAACCAGCCGCCTCACATTTCGTCCGTTGTGAAGCATTTCCGTATATTGCATGGGGACAAAATTTTCCACCCCCATCACATCCAGTTCTGCCTTAACCTTCAGCTCACGATTGTAGGTAACACGAATAGCGTACCACAATTTTGGTTGTTCCGTATTGACTTGCATACTATTTCATTCAAGAGACAAAGATAACGAAAGGTGAGCGCAAAGACAAACGAAAAAAGAGTTTTTCAAACTTATCTTTACCCAACCCCTGTCCATCTTTAACAAAGATACGGAAAAAGCGGTTCATCCACAAATAAAATATTTCAATATTCCGCTTCCTATAAAGACGCCACGCTGACAATCTACACGATTACCAGCGTGGCGTCTTTATAGAATTCAATAAACTCAAAAATACAGGCGCAAATAAACCGTCATCACGCAAAGTGACAACGGTATTTTATTTTCTGCTTGTCAGCCTTAAATCTTATTTGTTAACAGTGTGAGATACTGTCAAACGAGCGCGACCTTTAGCACGGCGACGAGCCAAAACCTTACGGCCGTCAGCAGTTGACATTCTTTCACGGAAACCGTGTTTGTTCACTCTCTTTCTGTTTGAAGGTTGGAAAGTTCTTTTCATTTCTATTTATCTTATTTCGTTAATATTCTATTTTTCGGACTGCAAAATTAGGGACATTTTTTTAAATATCAAAACAATCAGGCATTTTATTTCCAACTTTTTATTCCAAGATTGAAAACTCTGCCCTGTCCTATCTCAGGCGTTCCGCATCGTGAAGCAGCTTATAGTCGTGTTCAATGCGCTTTTTTGCCAAGAATGTACAGATCAGCGCAAATGCCGGCATCAGTGATGCGATAGCCCATTTGCTTGCAATGATTTCACCCAGCATATTGTAGAACAAAGCAATCACCACATAAGCAACGACTGTAAGCAACATTGTCACCGAACAAATCGTACGCTGCAATTTCAATGCCTTGAACTTTGCGATGTTCACCAATGAGAGCAAACAGCACAATGCTGTTATTATATAATAAACATACGCATACTGAACACCTTCGATTGCCACAGAACCGCCCAGCAGATTGCCCAGCGATACAGACATCGCCTGACCTTGAAGCACCTGCAAGTCAAGCACAGGCAAAAATGTGGCCAAGCCAAACATAACGGCAGCTATCAGCAGATAGACCGTTTGCCAACGTTGTAATACCATAATTTCTATTTTTGATTTTCGCCTGCAAAAATAACATTTCTTTTGGTCTCCGACAACCCTGCCCGAAAGTTATTTCCGCCACCGAACGAATTCACTTTTCTTTTTGGCAGGATATTTGCATAATTTTTACTAAATTCGCAAAGCCTTCGGTAAAACCGCCGCAGGCAAAAACAAAAAGCCCTATGGACTACAACAATATAGAACAGAAGAAGAAAACTATCATCAAACGACTGGAACAACGACGCCTCAACGAAGCCCTGAAAATGCTTGGAGAACTGGCTACAGAAACTTCCAACTGGGAAATAAAGAGCAAAATCGAGGCAATTGAACAGTCGTACAAATATATGCTCAACTATATGGCGGAAGGCGTTGCCGACCCGAAACGCAACGAAATCTACGAAAGTATCATAGCACAGGCCTATGAACTTTGCGACTTCACGACTAACGAACTGATAGCACAATCGTCAACCAAACTGCACTACAGCATCCTCCGTCGCGAACGCATGCGCCCGGAGAACCTGACTGCTCTGCTTGCAAAATACGAGACAGCGCAACACAACTATGACAGCTACTGCGAACTGGCGGAGAAAGACCTCAATCAGTTGTGCGGACTCCGCAACATCGTTGAAAACATCGAGAACGACATTTTTAATCATATATGGGTGGCATTTCCCGTCAATACGGACGACCTTGCACAAATCCGCACCATTTTCACCGATGAAAAATATTCGGATTCGCTCCGCGAACTGACGGTGGCCGCCATCATGCTCAACCTGCTGGAACACTACAGCGAGAACCTGCTGCTTGCGCTGACCGACATTTACAGCTCAGCACAACAGCCGTCACTGCAAATCAAATCAATGGTGTGCGCATTGATTGTCATGCACAAATACCGCAACATCATCAGCCATTCGCAGGCACTCGCCCTCAGAATGGCAGCATTTGCCGACAACAAGCAGGCAAGCAAGGACATCATGAGCATCTTCCTGCAATTCATCCGCAGTCGAGGTACTGAGCGCATCATCAAGAAAGTGAACAACGAATTGGTTCCGGAAATTATGAAGCTGAAACCCGAATTACGCCGCAAGTTGCAGGATTCGGGCGTAGGTGAAGACATGGAAAGCCTGGCGGAAAACCCCGACTGGCAGGAAATGCTCGACAAATCCGGCATCACGAAGAAAATGCAGGAACTCAACGAAATGCAGATGGAAGGCAACGACGTGTTCCTCAGCTCATTTGCACAGTTGAAAAACTTCCCGTTCTTCAGCACCGTTTCCAACTGGTTCCTACCTTTCAATGCCGCCCACTCGTCGGTATTCAGGATATTCAAAACGGAAAACAATCCGTTGATGACGGTTATCAACCGTACAGGAGCCTTCTGCGACAGCGACAAATACTCGTTCGCCCTGTCGGTGGCAAGCGTGCCAGAACAGCAACGTACCATGATGCTCGGACAGTTTGACGAACAAAATGCCCAACTGATGGAGCTCGTGAAATCGGAACTGCCGAACCCGGAAAAAGACCGCGACAACATTGCCAACAAATATGTGCAGAACCTATACCGCTTTTTCAACCTGTTCTCCCGGAAATCGGAATTCTACAATCCGTTCAGCACACCGCTCAACCTGATTGATGTGCCGTTCGTGCGCGACATACTGTCGGACATCGAAAGTCTGAAACTCATTGCTGAATTCTACTTCAAGCAGGAATACTTTTCCGATGCACTGTCGCTGTTCCAACGCATATCCCTCACGGAAGCCCCGACAGCCGACCGCTATCAGAAAATGGGATTCTGCCACGAAAACTGCATGGACTTCGACAAAGCCATTGAATGCTACGAGAAGGTGGAACTGATGAAGAACGACGACGTATGGACCCTCAAGCATTCCGCCCTCTGCCATCGTGCAAACGGCGACATTGAAAAGGCGTTGGACTGCTACCAGCGGATAGAAAAACTGAAACCGGACAACATTGCCATTGCCAACAACATAGCCAACTGTCTGCTCGAAGCCGGCAAACCGGAGGAAGCCCTGAAATATTATTTCAAGGTGGACTACATGGCCGACAAAGGCAACAAGACACTCCGCCCCATCGCATGGTGCTCATTCCTTTGCGGCAACTTGCCACAAAGTCTGGAATACTACGACAAGATAATTGCCAACGGTCCGTCAGCCGACGACTACATCAACCGCGGGCACGCGCTGCTCGCTTCCGGCAACATCAAAGAAGCCGTTGAATCCTACAAAAAAGCAATCGAGATGGACAACAGGAATATCGACAAATTCATCGAGACACTCAAAACCGACAAACAATATTTAGGTAAAGCCGGTGTCGATTTGGAAGACCTGCCAATGATTGTCGATAAAATTCGTTATGACTTAAACCTCTAACCGCACTCGCTTGTTGTAAATTTTATAACTTTGCATAATCATTAACTTCTATATTCCCAATTATGAGACATAGAAACATTATAAAAAAAGCAATTATTCCTTTACTATTTACAGCCCCATTTATGAGCAACGCTGAAAATATTTTCCTTGAGGAATTTAAGACAACGCACAACTGCGTGCCGTTCGACAGAATCGAAAAAAGCTACTATGAAGCTGCCGTAGATTCAGGTATCAAACAAGCGGAACAGGAAATCGCCGCTATCGTCAACCAACGTTCAATGCCGACTTTCGAAAATACGATTGTCGCCCTTGAAAATTCAGGAGAAATCCTCAACCGCACTCTCAACACCTTCTACCCGATTCTTTCGGCTGACGGCGACGACGAGATGAACGAAATTTCTCTCCGCATTGCACCGAAACTTTCGGAATATCAGGCAAACATCACCCTGAACGAAAAGTTGTGGCAACGTATCAAGTATGTGTACGACAACCGCGAAAAGCTGAACCTTTCCGTGGAAGAAGCCACTTTGTTGCAAAGAACGTATGACATGTTCGCGCAATCAGGCGCAACTCTCGAAGGAGCCGACCGCGACACATACCGCAAACTCACTGCCGAATTGTCGGAACTGACACTGAAATTCAACCAGAACACAGTTAAAGAAACTGCCGCCTACGAAATGTGGCTGACGAAAGACGACCTTGTCGGACTCCCGGAAAGTTCTGTTGAAGCCGCTGCCCTTGCCGCAAAAGAAAAAGGACGTGAAGGCGAATACCTCATCACGCTGCAAGGTCCTACATACATGGCGTTCATGAAATATTCTTCACGCCGCGACCTCCGCGAAAAGTTGTACCGTGCGTACAACTCACGCTGCCTGTCAGGAGAATACGACAACACGAAAATCATGGCGCGCATCGCTGAAATCCGCTTGGAAATTGCCAAGCTGATGGGTGCTAAAACGTATGCCGAATACAGCCTGCAACGCACTATGGCCGAAACTCCGGAAAACGTCTACAAATTGCTCGACCAACTCCGCGACGCCTACATGCCGGCATGGAAAAAAGAATACAAGGAACTGACAAAATATGCCCAAAAGGAACAAGGCAAGAAGTTTGAACTCCAGGCTTGGGATTACTCTTATTATGCAAACAAGCTGAAGAACGAAAAATATTCATTCAACGAAGAGGAACTCCGCCCATATTTCGAACTGAACAATGTCATCAAAGGTGTGTTCGGTCTGGCTACAAAACTCTATGGCCTGCACTTCACTGAAAACCAAAATATTTCAGTCTACAACCCGGAAGTAAAATCTTTCGACGTTACTGACAGCGAAGGCAATTTCGTCGGTATTCTCTACACTGACTTCTTCCCGCGTGCAACAAAACGCGGCGGTGCATGGATGACAGAGTTCAGAGGACAGAAAGTGGAAAACGGCGTTGACCACCGTCCGCACGTGACATTGACAATGAACTTCACACGTCCGACAGAAAGCAAACCGTCACTGCTGACATTCTACGAAGTAGAAACATTCATCCACGAATTCGGCCACGGACTCCACGGCCTGTTGTCGCAGACACACTACGGCTCGCTCGCAGGAACAAACGTATACCGCGACTTTGTGGAAGTACCGTCACAATTCCACGAAAACTTCCTGACACAAAAGGAATTCCTCGACGGATTTGCAAAGCACTACATTACTGGCGAACCGATTCCGCAGGAACTGGTAGACAAGATTATCCAATCATCTCAATTCGGTGCTGCCTACGCATGCCTGCGCCAATTGAGCTTCGGCTATCTTGACATGGCATACCACACAATCACTGCACCGGTAACCGATCCGTTCAAATTCGAGGAAGACGCAATGGAAAGCGTTCGTACCATGCCGACAGTGGAAGGTTGCATCATGTCACCGCAATTCAACCACATCTTCTCAGGCGGTTATGCTGCCGGCTACTACAGCTACAAATGGGCTGAAGTAATCGAAGCCGATGCATTCCAATATTTCAAGGATAACGGAATTTTCAATCCGGAAGTAGCAAAATCATTCCGTGAAAATGTGCTGAGCCGTGGCGGAACAGAAGCTCCGATGGTGCTCTACAAACGTTTCCGCGGCCAAGAACCGGGCATTGACGCCCTCCTTATCCGTGACGGAATCAAGAAAGAAAAGAAATAGGCTGACACCCTTCAGACATCCTAATAAAATCGCCTTCAGGTTGGACTTGAAGGCGATTTTTTCGCCTTTTTATCCGAACAAATCAGCCAATACGGAAAAAGATTTCACATCTTCTACAACTTATTTTCTTATTTTTTTATTATCTAAGGGAATATTATTAATTTTGTCGACTATTTTGTCGGTACAAGTATACGACAGAATGGAAGTATATTCTTCAAAAGAATTAGAAGAGTTGTAGCAATATGGACAACAACATCAAACAAAACCAATTGGACCTCCGCTATCTGCGAATGGCAAGAATATGGGCAGAAAACTCCTATTGCAAACGCAGACAGGTAGGAGCATTGATAGTCAAGGACAAAATGATAATCTCGGACGGATACAACGGCACGCCTTCGGGATTTGACAATGTCTGTGAGGATGCCGACGGACACACATTCCCCTATGTGCTTCACGCCGAAGCCAATGCCATCACGAAAGTGGCATGCAGCAACAACAGCAGCAAAGGGGCAACTCTCTATGTCACCGCAGCTCCCTGTATCGAATGCGCAAAACTCATTATCCAGGCAGGCATCACACGAGTGGTTTTTTCCGAGCTCTACCGCCTTGCCGACGGATTGGAACTGCTGAAGCAGGCAAATGTAGAATGCGTTTATATGGAAGCCCCCAAAGAATAGGGCTTCACCCTCTCCGGAAAATCGACGATACGAAAAGTTATATAAAACAATGAGAATAAAACATAGCTCCATAATCTGGTTTCCTTTAGTTATCTCAATATCAATTGCCGCAGGCATCCTTATCGGAAACCATATTTCTACAAAAAAATTCATTCTCGACAAAGACAGGAAAATCAATACTGTGCTTAATATCATCGAGAGTGAATATGTTGATTCGGTCGACATCAAGGACTTGGTGGAACGCACCATCCCCAAAATTGTCGCCAACCTTGACCCGCACTCTTATTACATTCCGGCTAAAGACGTAAAATCGGTCAACGACGAGCTGGAAGGTTCGATCAGCGGTATCGGCATCTCGTTCATCATGGCAAACGACTCGGCCCAGGTTGTCGAAGTAATTCCCAACGGACCGGCCGAAAAAGCTGGTATTCTTGCCGGTGACCGCATTGTGGGCGTAAACGACTCTATCATTACCGGTTCCACTGTTTCCAGCGAAAAGGTACAAAGCCTTATCCGCGGAGCTAAAGACACGAAAGTTACCATCAAAATCAAACGAAACAGTTCGAAAAAACTGCTTTCATTCGACATCACACGCGGCGACATTCCTATCAACACGGTAGATGCTTCCTACATGCTCGACAAGACAACGGGTTATGTGAAAGTCAACAAATTCGGCCGCAACACTTACGACGAATTCCTCACCGCACTCGGCCTGCTGCAGGAACAGGGCGCAACGCGCTACATTGTTGACCTCCGCGGCAATGCCGGCGGCTATATGGAAATGGCGATACTGATGGTCAACGAATTCCTGTCGAAGGGAGAAATGATTGTCTACACGAAAGCACGTGACCCACGCGAAAACACGCAAGTGTGGAGCGACAACAGCGGCTCTTTCCACGATGCGCAAATCGCCGTGCTGATTGACGAATATTCGGCCAGCGCGAGCGAAATCCTCGCCGGTGCACTTCAAGACAACGACCGCGGTCTGGTAGTAGGACGCCGTTCATTCGGTAAAGGTCTTGTTCAGAAGCAGACTTATCTGCCCGACAGCAGTGCACTGCGTTTGACCATAGCCCGCTACTTCACTCCTTCCGGCCGATGCCTGCAAAAGGACTACAAGCCGGGCGATGAAAGCTCGTACAGCATGGAACTCTACGACCGCTATTCACATGGCGAAATCTATAACGCCGACAGCATCAAAGTAGACAAGAGCAAAATATTCAAGACAGCCCACGGAAGAACCGTTTATGGCAACGGAGGTATTGTTCCCGACATTTTCGTTCCGAACGATACAGTCGGCATTACCAGCTACTACATTGCCGTAGCCAACAAGGGTTTGTTGCAGAAATTTGCCTTTGAATATACCGACATCAACCGCGACCGTCTGCAGAAAGTAAAATCTGTCGACAAGTTGCTGGCGATGCTGCCATCGGACGATGCGCTCACCTACGACTTCATTACCTATGCGAAAGACAATGGTGTGCCTATCCGCTGGTACTACATCAACCAATCGCGCAGCCTGATTGCACGCCAGTTGAAAGCGCTTATTGCAAGAGACGTGTTGGGCACGGAAGCCTTCTACCGCATTCAAAACCGCTCGGACAAGGCCGTCAATGCGGCACTTTCAGCCATGAATGCAGGTAAGGCGAAATACCCTGTTACGGTTGAAATCCAAGGCAACACTAAGGGCCAAAACTAAAAAGTTCATGCAAAAAAACGAAATACGGGCACAAATCAAGGCTCTAAAAAAGCAGCTCGACGAGCAGACCAAAGCAGAAACAGCTTCTGCCGTTTTTGCTCTGTTGGAGTCATGCCCGGAATTTCAGAAAGCCCGTACGGTGCTTGCCTATCATGCCCTGCCCGACGAACTGCCTACCCAAGCATTTCTGCAACAATGGGCAAATGGCAAAAAGCTATATCTCCCGCGGGTGAACGGCGACGAGCTTGACATTCTGCCCTATTCCCCGGAATCGCTCCACAAAGGAGCATTCAGCATTCTGGAGCCGGACGGGAACGAATGCACCGATGTCGACACCCTCGACCTCATCATTGTTCCGGCAGTGGCTTTCGACCGCCGCGGCAACCGTCTGGGTAGAGGTAAAGGGTTCTACGACCGACTGCTCCAAAAGGCCAAATGTCCGAAAATCGGCATTGCCTACCATTTTCAACTGCTGGACGAAATACCGGCAGAACCCCACGACATCCCGATGGACAAAATAATTACCGAACAGGGCATCCTATCAATCAATAATATCACGTAAATTTTCCTACGCTATGGCATTAGTCACTCCTGAAACAAAACTGTGTGAGGTCATTCTCGATGAACCGTCAGTCATTCCAGTCATCAACCGTTTCGACATCACGCTGGGCGTGGGCGACAAGTCGGTGAAATCCATCTGCGAAAAAAATGACATTGACATCAATTTTTTCCTGACCATACTGAATGCCTACATCCATGAATCATTTTTTCCGGAAAAGAGCTTTGACTCCTTCGGAGCACAGGAAGTGATTGACTACCTAAGGAAAACAAACAGCTATTATCTGCAGTCACAACTGCCGAACATAGAACGCCATTTCATGGCACTCATCGGCCACAGCGACAAGAACAATAACCTGCCCTTGCTACTGAACCTCTACAACGAGGTAAAAGCTGAAATCGTCAACCGTATTGAAAACGACAACAACCGCTGGTTCGACGAAATCATCAAGATGGAGAAAGCCGTCAGCACGGAAGCCATAGCCATTGACCCGCAGGCGACAAGCAGTGCAAGCGACTCCATTGAAGACAAACTGAGCGACTTGAAAAACATGTTTGTCATTCATTTGCGTGGCGAATACGACCGCAACCTCTGCCACGCTGTACTATTTGCCATCATCAGTTTGGAAAAGGATATCCGGCAAAACAACCGTATCCGCAACCGTATCCTGTATCCGCTGGCGGAAGCGTTGAGAAAAGCATCGGAAAACAACTAAACCGTCCGGGCCATGCAAAAGATTTCAATAGCTATCGTTCTGCAGAACTCCCTGCTTGCCCTTGGATTGAAACAGGTGCTGCTCAACCTCTACGACCTCGAAGCCCGAAGCTACAGCACAATGGACGAAATGAAGGAATACGACAACGGCAATTCTGACCTCTATATTACAGAAAGTACCGTTTTTGCCGCCAATCCCGGATTCTTTATACCCCGCAGGGCAAAACTGCTGGTACTGTCGGATACGGACTCCTGCGACGACAACATTGGCTACATCCTCAACAGCTACGCCGATGAGGCGACACTGCTGCAACGCATATCGTCCATCATCGAACAGGTGAAGGAGACGAAAAACACGGGCAACGACCTGTCGCTCCGCGAAATTGACGTGCTGTGTCTCGTGGCAAGCGGACTTACCAACAAGGAAATAGCCGACAAACTCAATATCAGCACCAACACCGTACTCTCACACAGAAAAAATATTACGGCAAAACTCGGCATAAAAAGTGTGTCGGGTTTGAGTGTCTACGCTATGATGAACGGCTACATTTGCAATGTGCCGAACGAACAATAAGTTTTTACTGCCTAAAAACATAATTATTAAGCTAATTTGTTGTAATTTTGCACCCGAATCTACAAACAAATTAATCAAGATTGTTTTATGGCGATTAGTGAAAAGGACGAACTATTACTGCGCCGGAAATTGGACTTGCTTCTGAGAACCGGCAAAATGCTAATGGAAAGTGCGGCTGACACCAACCGAATCGAGCGAAATATGAAGCGTGTGGCCGCTTTTATGGGTATCCCGGAAGAGAAGTTGCACATCGACATTCGGTGGACAATGATCATGGTCAACGTCAGTGACGAACGGCACTCCTTTTCCAAATTCCAGAAATGCGAGAATCATGCCATCAACATGACAACCATCTCGCTCATCAGCAAGCTCTCGTGGCGTGCCATCGAGCAGGATTACTCGCTCAACCAGTTTGAAGAGGAACTTGACCGCATTGCAAAAAAACCGCGCAACTACACTCCCTACTTGGTAGCCGTTGGTGCAGGTTTTGCCTGTGGCGGATTCTGCAAACTGTTCGGCGGCGACTGGATGGCTTTTCTCCTCGCTTCCATTTGTGCATTTATCGGTTTCCGCACTCGTGCCCGCTGCATCGGCTGGGGTATGAACCATTATATGGCCATCGCCATCGCGGCTTTCCTGTCCACAGCATTGGCTTATGCCACGTCCTTCTTCGACTGGTCGACAACGCCCTACCACCCGCTGCTCGCCTGTGCCCTGTTCATCGTGCCCGGCGTGCCGCTCATCAACTTTGTCGACGACATGATTGACAACTTCCTGCTGGTGGGCATCACGCGTGCCGCCAACACGGCCATGATGATTCTGGCCATGACGTTCGGCATTGCGTTTGCATTGAGGGTTATCGTCATCAGTGACATTTCCATCGACCATAAGTTCAGCGAACTGAGCATGACTCCCCACGACCCCTACTACATCTACGCAATAGCAGCCGCCATTGCTGCCGTGGGCTTCTCCATGATTTTCAACGTGCCGCGCCGTCTGTTGTGGGTTGTGGCATTGGGAGGTGTTATTGCGGTATGTACGCGAAATTTCCATGTCCGTCCACAATCTGCGCGGCGACGGTAGCTTCGTCGTAAGTCTTCTTGCCGTGAAAGTTGTTCACTGGGTCGATGTTCCCAACCACGTGCTGACCATCCCGTCAGTCATTCCAATGATTCCGGGAGTACTGATGTACCGCTCGCTGCTGGCTTTCATCAACCTGCACGGAGTAATCGGTGAGGTGACCAACGCGTTTGCCAACGGCATCAACTCGGCATTGATTATCTTCTGTATCTCATTGGGCGTAGCAATACCTAATATCTTTGCCCGCCGCTACATTGCCAAGGACCGTCAGCGCTACCTGCAACAGCAGCTCGACCTGCGCCGTGCACGCGGAAAATTCCTTGAATGGTAAACTCATCCCCGACACGATATAATAAGGGCGGAAAAGTTGACAGCATTACAACTTTTCCGCCCTTGATTATTTTACCTGAAAAGCATTATCCTTCGAGTTCGGCAAGAATTTTCTTGAGTTCCTCGTCGGTAGCAAGCAGTTTTGACTTACATATCTTCAGCAGTTCCAACGAGCGCGAAGTATAGGCCGACAGATTGTCGATGCCACACGATTCGTCCTGCATTCTCTTTACGATTTCTTCCAGTTCGGTAATGGCCTGCGAATAGGTCAATTTTTCGTTTTCCTGTTTTTCCATATTTGATTTTTCTGTTTGTTCTTATTTAACTTCCGATTTCACGGAGCCTTGTGCCAAATGCGTCTCGATAATGTCTCCCGCCTGAAGCATAGAGGCATCGGTAACAGCCTTTCCGTTTTTCAATGTAAGCGAATACCCACGGCGCAACACCTGTTGCGGTGAAAGCAGGTTCACCTGGCCTTCAAGCATGTCCACACGGCGTGCAGCATCGCGCAACTGCTGACGGACCGCCATCCCCACCAGTTCACGATAGCGGGAAAGGTCCTTACGGGCCGCGTCAACGCGCATGGATGCACGCATGGGTATCTGTTGCATATAATTGTCGAGTTTCGCCCTGTTGCGCTCTAAAGTGGCTCTGACGGCGTATGGGATAACGCCGGAGATATAGGCCAATTGCTGCCGCGAATCGCTCACCATGCGGTTGGCAAGGTCAATCACACCGTCGGTAAGGGCATTCAGATTGTCAAGAGCCTGCTGCGCACGGTCGATAAGCCATTCGGCGGCGGCAGTAGGAGTTTTCACGCGCACACTTGCCACCTCGTCGATAACCGTATTGTCGCGATCGTGTCCGATACCCGAAATGACGGGTAGAGGAAATTGCGCCACATTGGCGGCAAGCTCATAGTTGTCAAACGAATTCAGCTCGGAAGTCGCGCCACCGCCACGGATTATCACCACGCAGTCAAAAAGGTCGGCGTGACGATTGATGCGTTCCAGAGCGGCAATCACCGACGGAGCCGTATTCACGCCCTGCATCGTAGCCTGAAAAAGACAAGTGTAGAACTGTATTCCCGAAGGATTTCGATGCAACTGGTCGATAAAGTCACCATAGCCGGCGGCTGTTCCGGCGGAAATAACGGCGATGCGTTGCGCCACCGACGGCCATTCCAACTCCTTGTTCATCGTAAGGATACCTTCCGCTTTCAATCGGCGGAGAATCTCCATGCGGAGCCGTGCCATGTCGCCCAGCGTATAGGTAGGATTAATGTTCGTAATTTGCAACGAAAGTCCGTAGAGTTCGTGGAATGACGCTGTCACCTCCACCATCACCTTCAGCCCGCTGCCGAACGCCTGCCCTGTGGCCGTTTCAAAGGCATAGCGCAACATGGCGAAACGGTTTGCCCAAATCACGGCACGCGCCTTGGCCAACGTCTGTCCGCGTTCCGGGTCTTTCTGTATCAGTTCCAGATAGCAGTGACCGCCACGCACACCCACATCGCTCGTTTCAGCCACCACCCAGCAATGCTGCACGCGGCTGTCCTGAAGCAGACCCTTCACCCGGCTGTTGAATTCCAATAAAGTTATAGCAGTTTCCGACATGATTCAAAATTTTCAAAAAAAGTAAGATTGCTGTAAACTGTAAACCGTAAACTGTAAACTGTAAACTGTAAACTGTAAACACCTATCGATAGTGATATCTCATGGAGAGCACATATACCACAACCATATTTTCATGCACCGAATAAATAATGCGGTGTTCAGAATTTATACGGCGTGACCAATATCCGGCAAGCTCATATCTCAAAGGTTCCGGCTTTCCAATTCCCGTATAAGGATGTGCTGCAATATCTTTAAGCAAAGCGGTAATCTTTTTCATCACAGCCTTGTTTCCTGTCTTTTTCCAGTATTCTATATCCTTTTCCGCCTGTTCGAGAAAGATTATTTCCATAATTCGTCAAGGTTGACCTTATGACCTTTTCCCTCTTTAATTTCACGCTCGCCTTTTCGTATAATCTCCATCATGGCAGGCGACTTCATGATATATTCTGTTTCTTTCATAGAATTATATTCTTCCAGCGATATGACAACCACACTGCCATTTCCGGAACGGTGTACCAATAGCGGCTCACTGTCATTTATCACTCCGTCAAGATAATGTTTCAGATTGTTTCTTAACTCTGTAAAGTTTGCTGTTCTCATATGCGTTCATTTTACTCAATACAAAAATAAGTACTTATTCCTGTACCTCCAAATTTTCCACAATATTTTTGCAGTATTTCTCCCATACTAACCGTAAACTGTAAACTGTAAACCGTAAACCGTAAACCGTAAACTGTAAACCCTAAACTGTAAACCGTAAACCGTAATCTGTAAACCGTAAACCGTAAACTGTAAACCCCAACAAAAAACCACCCCATTACCTCCGAGGAGATAAAGGGGCGGCACACGTAGATTATGATGTAATGTTATTTCACCTGTACTTTCTTCACTACCGGTTCAGCTTCTTTCTGCTGTACTTCCACCAGGTAGATACCCTTAGGACCTACATTCACATCGTAGTTGACTACCGAAGTTTCACCTACGCGGATGCAACGTCCGTTCAGGTCGTAGATGCGAACCAGCGAACCGGCAGCAGCACCTTCCACGCGAATCATACCGGCAGATGGAGAGTAAGCCTTCACGTTGTCGCCAAGTCCGTCAACGATGCGGTTGAATCGGATGCTGAAGCGGTCTTCCACTGTTCCGGCTTCTGTAGCCTGGAACTGATATGCACCTTCCAACAAGTCTACCATTTGTCCGGTTGCCTTGTCTTCCAGTACCACCGTTTCATATTCGTCCATCCAAGCCTCTTCGTCGATAGCGATGGTGTAGGCTGCAGCTTGCGGGATTGTCAATCCAAGACTCACGGCGCCGTTGATATCCAAAGCTGAGAGCATGGAGTAGCGACCACCGTTGCGTGTCATATAGATTTGAGCCACGCTTGCGTTGTCCGACATCCACTTCACACCGTCGGCAGCGATATTGAACTCGCTGGAAGCCTCTTCGCTTTCCACAGCCTTCAGTTGGATAAAGTCGTCAGCCTCTTCTGCATCGGCAGGAGCTACTGTCACAAGCAGGCCGCGGAGACCTTGAGGTTCCGATCCGGCTGTCGGAGCTGCCACTGTGAATGTTTCGTAATCCTGCAAAGTTGCTGTCTGAGTAAATACGCCCTCGCCCATTGCTACAGAACCTGTGGTTGTATCATCAGCCGTATTCTTGGTTTCATAAGAAGCACCAGTGTAAATCACACGGCCATATTCCATGTCATCATAGTTCATTGCGTGCAGATAAGGTGAACCGAACATATTCCAGCTCATATTTTCCTTATGAGTGAAACGGTTGCTTTTATCCGGATTTATTGTGCCATCCGCATTGGTAGTCCACGGATCGTTGAAGTTGAACTTCATCAACTGAACCGTCTTGACATCATTTGGAGTTTCCTTGTACGATGTTCCATAGAAGCGAACTTTAGCACCGGCTGAACCATTGATAGCGAATGCCTGAACACCGCCTACGGCCGTTGCCGGATTTGTAACAGGCTCCCAAGCGCCATCAGTTGCACTAAACTTATAATCATATGCCGCACGCTTAGCACCGTAGTATCTCTGGAATGTCGCGCCGGAAGCGTTGTCCATCTTGTCAATCAAGAACGGTACATAAGTAAGAGCTGTACCTCCAGCCGGAATCGTGCGTTCCATTGCGAAATTGGTCAGTCCGACATAGTTGTCGTTAGCCAACAGACCAATGGCACCATCTTCCAGCAACAGGAATCCCGGGTTGAACGCCGTTGCCTCACCCGTATAAACATCTTTAGCAATCTTCAGTTCTGCACCATTGCGGACATAAACCACATGATTGCGTGTCGGTTTGTCAGTTGCAGAGATTTCAGTATCGGCGATGATATTCCATGTTTCGAAGCAACCGAAGTCAACCAAACCATTGCGAACACGGATTGAACCGGAAAGATCCTTGCTATGACCTGCCATATCCATATAAGCAGTAATTGTTTCTTCTTTTGCCATATCGAAAAGTCCGGAATCATCCTTCAACTGATATTTCCAGTAATCAACAGACACATAACCATTTTCAATGGCTTTAGGATTATTGTTTATACCATCATTACCATTGATTGCACCCGTAGCCGTAACGTTGACAGCTTTGCCGTTGACAGCACCTTCAACAAATGAGTTGTAAAGTACACCGTCACCTGTTACTGAAACCGGATCGGTCGGCTTCACAATGGATGTAGAAAGCATACCATCGGAAACAGCCACTGTTCCGCTTACTTCAAATCCGTCAACTACACTGCCAGCCCCGCCAACGGTCAAACCGTTGATTGTTGAGCGGCGTTGCAAATCGAGTATCGACGAACGCTTGCCAAGAATTTCCGAAACATCAGCACCGGTTTCATCGTTCATGCTACCGTAAGCCTTCACACCCGGCATCGCAACACGAACATTGCTTGCAGATACATTATTGTGAACAAAGACATAACCAATTTCTCGTTCATTTTCTTTCGAATTTTCCGAATATATCGAAGCCAAGTTGATGGCACCCTGCAAGTCGGAAATTGCATTCGTCCAAGATGCACCGGACTCATCACTTCCTACCACGCCCGACTTCACATAGAGAATCTGGCTAAGCGGTGCAGCATATTCGTAAGCACCGATATCGATTGTACCGTCAACAACACGTTTTCCACTTGTCAAATCGACATCCGTTGTCAGATCTCCAGGATAATTATCGTTATAACCCTTATTGAGCAACATCATGCTCGGACGGATACGGTAGTCGCGAAGCAAGATATTTTCATTGTTCGGGTCAACAAAGTTCGGACCGTTTTGAATATCATCGTTAACAGCATTACCCAATACAGCGTTACTATTTCCTTCAGCAACTCCGTTACCAGAATTCCAAGAAACTGAGTTGAACACTGAAGCCGTTCCATTGATAGCTGTTGTATTATTGGCAAATGTAGCGTTCACCACTTTCACCTCACCGCTACCTACATTCAAACCTGTTCCGCCGTCGGCGAAGAGTGCATTATAGATAAGCGATTTTCCGGAAGTGCTGACACCTGTACCGGCATTGCCACGGAAGGCAACATTACCCAATGTCAAATTGTCGCCGATTGCTTCAATACCGTTACCTTTCCACTTTTCTTGCGGATCTTCAGTAGGATTATAGAACGTAATACCTTCAATAAACACAGGTTCGCCGTTAGTGGTGATATTCATCAACCGCTGAGTTGCCAATCCCGAATAAGAAGAAATTACCGTCGGGTTGCTGAAATCCTGCTGACCGGCTTCATTGAAAGAGCCCTTGATGGTGAGTGACGTACCATTGAAATCAGTATCATCATCAGGATCATCCTTATCCATATTCAGCGGGAATGCCGTTCCAGCGAGCAATTGCTTGGACAAATATTCACCATCACGGATATAAACAGCTTTGTCTGAGGTTTTACCGCCCGTCGGGTTTGCCATAGCGATAATAGCACCACGGAGGTCAGAAGTTGCATTCAGCCAACTGTCGCCTGAACCGTTACCCGCCTCAGTTGTTGCAACATAAACAGCATCCAAATTAGAGAAGGTCGTTACATACTGATATTCATACAAGCCTATATCGATAATGCGATCCATGAGATTGCCTTGTTCATCTTTCGGACCTGTATAACGTTGATAGTTTATATCACCCATATACTGGTCTGCATAAGCAGGTGCATTTGTTATATTCCATTCGCTGTAAGCACCTTCAATTTTTTCCGGCTCTTCTTGTGTTTTAACCGTAAACACACCATCCCCCGCATCAGTCAACACATTAATTGATGACGGATTCCATTTCGTCATCGGGTCATTAGCGGCTGCTCCGGCTGCGGAAGAAGGCTGCGCAAAGCGAGGGCCTTCAATCGATGTATTCTCAGCAGCCAATTTAATATTGTTGCCATTTGCAGCATCCAAATCTTCTGCAGCGGAATAAGTGACAGCAATACCATTCGACACATTGCTTAAGCCTTCGGCGCCTTCGTTACCCCAAACCAACGTGTTGGTAACTGTTCCGCCTTGAGCATATATTGCACCGTTGCCGTTTGCTGCCTTGTTGCGGACAATCGTGTTGTTCATCAAATTTACTTCAGATGTTCCCCCGTTGACAGCAAAACCGATTGCACCACCAGTTCCGTCCGTTTCATTGTTTGCCCACAATGTGTTGACAGCCTTTAATGTTGCATTTTCGCCGGTTGAAGCAGCCATACAAATGGCACCGCCATAAATTCGGGCAGCAGTAACTTCTGACCCTGGTTCAGGATACTCCCAACCTTCCACCGTACTGTTTCCGGCAAATATACTACCAATAACTGTTGCTGTTGCACCTCTCACATATGCGGCGTTACCACGGATACCCTTATTGTTCAGGAAGCGACAACGATTAATGATGTAATTTACGCCATTGCTATAAAGACCACCACCACGACCGATTTCGTTATTCTTAGCCTCTAAAGGCAATTCATTAGCCGTTTCACCGTCCATCACCGTCAAACCATCCAAGGTAACCGTTCCCTGACCTGTAATAGCGCCAGTAACCTCATCCTTCTTTATCGAAGAGAACAGCACATGGTAGGCATTCTTCACTGTTTCCGAAGCATTGACTTGTCCGGAGAGAATGGTTTGATTTGTCAATTCCCACGGTTCGTTAATACCGTTCAGGTTAAAGTCGCTCGTTTCGCGAGCAGTCAAATATTGACTGATGTCAGAAGTATTTGTTATATCCGTAAACGACTGAGAAGTTCCATCCTCACTGGATACGCTACTCAAGCCATACGAATAAGTTTCTTTACCGCTAAAACCGCCATAAATATTCACACCTGCAGGAACTACAAATGAATTCTGACGTTGGTCAACCGTTCCTGAAGCGGCATCCATACGCCGGATTGTTGGCTTGTAAGTACCTTGAGCCACGAATATTTCAATCTTTGCTCCAAGATTTGCGTCGACAGCCTTTTTAGCATATTCCAAAGCATCGTCGAGATGATACAACGGAGTATAGAACGAACGGCCTATAACATCATCCAAATTCACACTATTTGCCACTTGGAAATTAGTTGTCTGATTTACAAACAACTTAGCCATATAGTCACCGGCCTTAGGCTCTGGAATAACACCACCCATGAAAGCATAAGCACCGACATCGATCTTATTGATATTATTCTGTTTGCGTTCAATACCCTGCATATCACTTTCTGCAATATTCCAATTTGTTTTAAGATAACCTTGCAGCGTTGTCGAATAACCGTTGTTTACCAACGGTGAGAAGGCTCTCAAACGACGGTCGGAACTTGCAAAATACAAGTTTTCGTCGCTTGTCATCGACGTATTCACCATATTCGACGGCAATTCGAAACGTTCAACGAAGGAATAGTTGAACGGGAAGAATGTTGTAAAGTTATTGCCATTAGCGGCCGAAGCAGCTTCCATTTTCGAATCGTCAAATGTAGCATAAACCGGACCGCTGACATTATTGTCGGAAGAAGCGGTATTGCCCCATACTACCATATTCAGGAAGAGAGCGCCGCCGTCGGCGAAATAGATACCGCCACCATTTTCCGTAGCCTCGTTGTCGGTCACCGTCGACGAAACCACATGAGCACGCAATTCTTTCGAAGCACCTGTTCCAATAGCAAAAATACCGGCTCCCTCTTCAGCACTGTTGGATTGAACCGCAGTACCCGACACTAAAGCACCCGGCTGCAAGTACAAGCCACCACCCTGAATAGCTTCATTGCCATACACACGACAGTTGCGGATATGTCCCCATGCCGGAACAATGGCACCGCCACCCTGCGTTTTCGGATTTCCTTCACCAACCATGGAAGTTGCTTTTCCACCAGTCAATGACACCCCATCAACAACAGACTGCTTAAATGCGCTCTCACCGACAGGTTTCCCAAATGTAACGGCATGATAACCATTAATATTCTGCCCTTCCACACTGGCGACAGGTGACAATATCGTTTCATGATTAAACGGATTACGGCTTACAAACTTGTCTGTCTCCGTATAACCTCCTTCCAAAATGACACCTTCAGGAACTACAAACGTATAACTTAGCGGGTCGTTCGCTTCGCTTAATGTATTAGCATTGTATTCACCTTCTGCCACCTTGACAATGACATCTGCATCTTGGTGCTTAGATGCCAATTCACCAGCACGGTTCAATATTTGCTGCAGCTTCATTTCGCAGGCAGCATTAGCCGGATTGGCACCACTACGCAAACCGGCACCTTCCTCACTCACATAAAAGTTATAGGAAGTGGCACCGCCGTCTGTAGTTTTGATTTCATAACCAATATTCTCAGAATTGTCCTTTTCATAAGCACCAACATCCACAGCACAGTCTTTGATTCGATCGGTAAAGTCAACGTCAGTATAAGGCAAAGCCACCACATTACCCAGATAGTCTTTACCCAGATCCTCCGCACCGTTGTTCAAACACCATGTCGAAGAATTCAAACGATAATTATTTTCCGACTGCGCATTAGCGGATTCAAACGGAGAGTCCAAGCGAGTGCCATAATTTGAACTATACAACTTATTCTGGACATTCCAATCCAAACTTGTATTTGACTGTACGAAGCAGTTCCAAGCTCCATTAAAGTTATTTATATTTGCAACACCAACCGCCCGGTTTGTATTTCCATAGAAAATCGTGTTATAGAGTTTCAAAGTGGTTGTTGTTCCTGATGAAGCGGTCCACTGATGCAAGCCACCGGTTCCATCAGAACGGTTATAAGCTACGGTATTGTTATAGAACATGGCATCTTCAATAAAGATACCGCCACCATTCGATTTGGCATAGTTGTTAGCCACCATAGTGTTGTAGCTCGTACCCAAAATCATATACATACCGCCGCCATAACTTTCTGATGAAGTTGTAGCATTATGCAACACAAAACAATTGACCACTTTACTGTTGTTACCGTCACAATAAATACCTGCACCTCGAGAGGCTTGATTGTGATTATTTATATAATTGTCGGTCACGACACAGTTTTGAAGGGTCACACCACGGAACATACGCACACCAGCACCACCATCTCGGTTTGCCTTGTAATCGGTCAAAAATCCATGACGGATAGTAAAGCCGTCCCATGTTGCGCCTGTATATTCAACATAGCCACCCTCCAGATTTTCCCAACGGTAAGTATTGGATAAACCTTCATTAACGCCGGGGACAGAACTCCCATAACCTTGCGAAATCCAACGATTTCCAGACCACGACCACGTGGTAAACGTACTATCACGTCCAGAAGGAGCCTTAGTCGGCAAACATACGTCCGGTTGGAATAAAACGGGCTTCCGTGTTCGGCTCGGCAAACCTGATGCAGCCGTCGGTGTATTCCCATTCCATGTTACAGGAGCTGTTGACTGAATTTGAATAATCGTTTCGTACTTATTTTTCTGTAAATCTGCATTAGCTTCATTGGCAGGAATATACTGTGATATCAACGGACGACGGTCTTCCTCACCCGGAGTACCTTCATTTGGAAAACCACCCAACACATTCACTTTGTCGCGAATCACAAAGCCTTTGTAGTCAGTATATGTTCCACCTGCGACCCAAACGCTACGCTGCTCGCCGTCGGCGGCAGCGGCAGCGGCAGCTCGTTCAACAGCATACTGCAACCCTCCGACATATTGCTCCTGCCGATCATTACGTATATTTATGCCGGTAGCTCCTGTCACATGAGTTACGCCATCATGAGTTTCTGTAGTATAATTAACATTGCTCTGACTCAAATCCTGCCCGTCACAGTAGTCAAAGAACAGCTTGCTGGCACCCGATATCTCTCCATAAGGGCGAGCTTTGGCATCATAAAAGCCAATATAGCGCGAGTCTGTTGTCCGGATATTCCCGTTCACCTTACCACTATTCACATCGTAAATCAACTTTCCCGCAATAGCATTTTCCCATGACGAACCGTCCATTTTACCGGCTCCGTTTTCAGTAACATAAAATACAGTTCCATTCACCGGCAAGTTGGCTTCATAAGCCCCCATATCGGCAGAACCGCCAAGGTTACGGGAATTACCGGCAATATCCTCCGTCAAACCATCTGGAGTTCCTGTTGCTTTATTGATTAACTTTCCGGCTTCGGCTGAACTTGTCAACGGCGTAAAGTTGGAATATCCGCCATAATACGTATCAAATCCCAAAGTAGCTCCCCGTTGATTGGTTGGATTGGCAAAATTCTTTGCACCATCTGCACCTACCGAAGCAAAAGTAAATGTATTTTCATTGGAATTGCCAATATCAAACGATGATGTTCCCATTGCACTTGGAGCGGTACCCACATTATTCACCACTGACACATGGTTCAATGTCAAAGTATTGGCATTGACGACTGATGAAGTTTCTGTTGTGTTCGTATTGTTGTTCACCACGCAGTTAGTCAGCGTCAATGTTGCGCCGCGGGCATCGATAGCGGCAGATTCCGCGGCTGTATTGTTTTCGAAAATCGAATTGCGAACTTCAACAGTCGCACCGTCGCGGACAAGCATACCTGCACCGTAGCGCAACGTTGCCGTACCGGCAGCATAACCATTAATCACATGGAATCCGTCGAGCACAACGTTTGCACCCGTTTCTACCGTAATGCAGTGGTAAATACCCTCATCGATATTCTTGCCTTCATGGTTACCGTCGATTACTGTGCGGTAAGTTGTCGGGAAGCGGTTTTTCAAGTTTGTTCCGTCGCTTTCCGCAGCATAGCCGCCATAAATTTCAAATTTTGCACCATTCGGCAAAGCCGGAATGCTCAGCGTAGCCGTTTTCGGGTCAAGGTTCGTAAATGCATAGCGCGGCCAATAGTCGCCCTCTTTCACATGAACCTTCACAATCTGCCCTTTCGGCAAATTCTGCTGTGCAAAATAAGCCAAAACCTCGTTCAAAGATTTATAAGGAGTTGTCCACGATGCTCCATTTGCATCCGTACCTGTATAATTAATATCGACAAAGACCTCGTAATTTGAAGCAGAAATTTTATTTGCCTTGACTCCATGTGCACCCATTGCAGGTTTTTGAGCAAAAGGTATTCCTGCTATGTCCAATTCTGGAGATACCAATACTATAGACGGGAAAGTACCGATTGTCAAACCACCCGCACGCAAATTGGATCCTTGTTTAGGTTCCCAGTAATAGCTTGGACGATCCAAAGATCCTTGAACGCCAACGCCAGTAGGGTAACCACCCATAAAGTCGGGACCGATAGCAGCAGCACTGGCATTGTCATCCGACAACTTTAAAGTAGAAGTCTGATAGATATTGTTCCAAACAGCATTTGACGTACCGGAAATGGCATTGTTGTAGAAACGCACGTTGTCGACAGAAGCCCCTAATGCGTACATCGGAACATTGCTTCCATTAATCAAGTTGTTCCACAGAACGGAGTTGATGACATACGCATATTTATTGATATACAAACCGCCTGTTTCTGAAGAATTCGGATTAGAAGCATCAACCGAAGACGGACAATCATTATTGACTATCGTATTCTGCAACAACACACCGCCTGCGTTACAATAAACAGCTCCATTTACCAAAGCTGTATTATTCGAAATTACGGAAGTGCTTAGAATCAAATATTCTTCAGGATATTCAGCACTGTTTTTATCAAGATAGACACCGGATCCATTTTTAGCGGAGTTCTCGGTAACCATCGAACGGTTGACCAAACCGGCACCACTGACAAACACACCGCCACCATTGGCTGTAGCGCTGTTATTGTAAATCAGACAGGAAACCACACGACCGGCATTGACAAACACACCACCACCGTTATCATCTGCCGTATTTTCAGTAATGACACTGTTTTGCAAAGTGGCATTCAACCCCATATAAACGCCACCGCCCTTATCGGTAGCAAAATCAGCAAGACCTTCGCCTCCGTTGGCGGCACCACCCTTGATAGTGACACCGTCGAGCACCGTAGTATATTTGAAATCCTCTTCACCCGCCATTGGAGCAAACCATACAACGTGGCGCGAGCTGGAAGTTACGTTCCACTGATTGTTTGCCCAAGTGGCAGTGCCGTTTTCATAATCAGCACCAAGAAGGATTGTTTCATTCGTATATATCCACGGCATTGAACCTTTCGCACGGTCAGCCTTAGAAGGTTCTGTTCCGGCAAAACCACCGTAAACGTCGATACCGTCGCGCATACGGAAAGAAGCGGCATACTGCACGCCTTCAATAATCTGAGTTGTCGGACGATACGTACCGGCAGCCACCCACACTTCACCCGGAGCGTCGACAGCAGCCAATTCATCAATCATTTTCTGCAAGTCGCCTGAAGCATTCGCCCACGAAGTACCGTCGCCGGAACCTTGTGCTGTCTCCATCACATAACGGATACGACCGGCATCCAAATGCTGATATTCGTAAGCACCGATATCTATGGTTCCTTTTTTACGGGTTTCGCCAGCCAAATCGGTTGAAGGCAGACCAGTATAAGCATCATCATCACCTTCGTCGATTAACGCCGAGCCTTCAAGAATGCCCCACGACCATGTCGGGTAAGCAGTTCTTCTCCAATCGAAATCACGGTCGAAACTGGTAAACACAGAAGGAGCTTCAAACAACGGACCATTCGCTCCGTTCGACTCTGAGGAAATGGAAATACAATCGATACCTGTAACATTGGCATTGTCGGAAGCACAATTCTCAAAAGAAGTAGCAGTCGGATTCTGTACCTTAGAATTGCCCCAAATCACGGAGTTAGAAACTACACCGCCCTCAATACCCATCACTGTATTGCGGGCAATGGTCAGATTGACAGCTTTTGCACTGGACGAAAGCCGCACACCGCCACCTTCATTATTAAATATAGAACTGTTGACAATCGTACCTGAACCGGCGATGTTGATACCGCCACCAAGATTTTCAGAACCGGAACGAACGCCCGCTAAATTGTTGTAAACCACACAGTCGACAATTCGGGATTCCGTGCTGGTAGCCTTAACATCAGCAGATACATAAATGGCCCCGCCACCCAGCTCAGCATAATTATTGAGAAGGAAGCATTTTTCAATCTGGTAAGCACCACCGCCTGCATTACTGCCATAAACATAGATACCGCCACCGAAATCTGTAGCGTTACCGCCAATAACCGTAAAACCGTTGACTACAGTCGGATAGGTATTGTTGTTGCCGCTCTGTTGCGTCGGCACCATATTGAGCGACAGCACATGCTTGGCATTGTCCTCACGAGTTTCGTTTGCCGGATATACATAGTTGATTTCATCCACCGTATCATCACAATTAATATCGCCCGACAAAACGGAACGGTAGGTGAAATACGGAGCTTTGCCCAATGTCGGACGCTCGTCAATCGTGCGTTCCGTACCACGGAAACCGCCATAGAGTTTTACACCCGATTTCACAGTAAAACCGCCTTCGGGAGCAACATACAGTTGTGAAGGGTCTTGAAAACCCAACACCCAAATCTGGTCGCCGGCTTTGGCATTGGTCAAAGCTGTAGACAATGACACAACTGTTTTTGAGCCTTCCCACCCGTTTACCGGATTCTTCCCGTCAGGGGTAACATAGTGAATAGTCTGCGCCTTTGCCGCACTTCCAAGAAGAAGCACTGCCAGCAAAGTGAATAGCATTCTAAAATATCCTGTTTTCATAGCTTAATTTTTTTTCGATTTTAAGATTCGGCGGTTAGTTGCCGGATTGGGTTTGAGTCAGAGTCAATTTATGCGTATTATCCCCTGTTGCAGAAGTCTTGGTCCCTTTGACATCGATATTGACCTTATACCAGGTATTTGCTTTATTAGTATCCTGGAATGTCGCCTTATATGTTTGAGTTCCGGTCAAAACTCCCCCATTACCCACTGTATAATCAACGGTAAAGTTGATTGCATTAGTTACTCCCGGAAACGTATAGAAATATGTACGCCCGTTACGTTCGCTAATCGCGTCGCCGGCTGTAAAAGCAGCAACAATCTGGGTATAAGACGGATCGGCAACTTTCGACTGGAACATATATCCTTGAGCCAAACCTTCGAGCGTAATGTCGCTCATCTTGGCATCGGTATATTTACCGTCTGCATAAGCCCCCTGTGCATCCCACTGCACATCGATTTTCGCAGCAAGACGCGTACAAGTTACATCAATTCTGTTATTCCGATCTTTAACAATATCTGCAGAATCAGAGATTCCACTAAAAATATTTTGTATATACTTCTGCTTGGCATCATCTCCGCCAGAGATTGAGGCAATGTCGAGCGTGCGCATATTCTGCACTTCGGCCACTGTAGTGCAAACAGGAGGCGTATGTCCGGAAGGAAATGCTACGGCATATACCTGAGCTGTTCCTTCGAAAACAGAAAACACCTTTGAATAAGGGGCTTTAAATTCTGATTGAGGAATAGAAAAAGAGAGAACCCGACCATTGGTATATACCACATACACTCCAAGCGTTTCCCAATCGGCATTCCTCTCTCCGTGGTCTGTTCCCGGGTCTCCTGCACGCGTACCGGAACTGATGGAAACCGACAGACGCATTTCGGCATCGGCAACAGCAGGCTCCGGCACATGCTCTTCAAACACACATGAAGAAACGCCGAACAACAAGCCAACTGCCATTATGTAAGATTTCCAATTTTTCATAGCTTTGATTTTATCTTTTTGTAAATTCTACATTTCAATATCAAAATCTCCTCCCGGTTCCCAATCTGGGTCAAACTCAACACCGGCATCGACATCGACGGCTTCACCGCCCTGCTCTGTCACATTAAATGTAGCTTCGAACACGCGGCCTGGCTCTACCGGTTCTTTAATAGTAAAGATGTGTTCCACAATCTTATCGCCAAGTTCGGAGTAGAAATAGAGTTTCCACCATCCCGGCTCCAAAGGTGTGGCCCGCTGAACGGGAACCTGTGTCGGGAAGGCGTAGAATTCAAAATCGGAGGTCGTTTCGCCATGCGTGCCATAGGCGGATGCGTTGGTGCGCACTTTTTCGTTGTACGCCCAAACCTTGTCCCAAGCGGCATAGCTCTGTTTTGTGCCTTGAATGTAGCACTTCATATTTTTTAGCGTTGCTGGACGGTTGACGTGGAGCACATATTTGCTCGAAGCCGCCGTCAGCAATACTTCGTAATGGTCCGTTTCAAAACCCTTTTCCATATTCATCTGAAGGGTACCCACATAGGCAGGAATGCCTGTGGCTGAAATTACGTCGGCTGTGCTCGTGGGCTGCGACACGAGGGCTTCCGACAGATTGGAAGGAAATGGCGAGTAGGCGCCGTCGGCGCTGTTTTCGCCGTTTGCCACGGCAATGTGGCTATAATTGTCGACAGGAATCGTCACACGGAAAATCATGTCGGCAGGCAGCGATTCTTGCGGAACCACAACTTCGCGGAAAAGCGACGATGGAGTGTTCCAGAAACCGAGATGCAAAGAATGCACTTCGTCACTAAAGCCCAGCGCCACGTCCTGTGCTACCTCGAGCTTATACAAGATCTCTGCGTCTTTCGTTGCCGGAGGACAGTCGGACAAATCTTCGTCGATACACGACGTGAACCCCATTACTGACAACAGCAGACATGACCCGTAGAATATATTCTTTTGCATCATCATTTTTTGTATTTATAATGAATTAATATCGTTCGTCTTTCTTCATTTCATTTATTAAGAATCGTAGGGGGAGGAGAAAGAGCCTCCCCTACGATTTTTTAATTATAGTCTTTTACCCTATGCAATTGACATCGGATTAGATTTCTTGGTCAAATACCATACCTTCAGCCCAAGAAGTATCAACAACTACACCAATTTCAGCATCTGTGGTTTGTACAGGAGTTGTTGTCGCCTTACCCCAATCCTTAACTGCTACATTCAGCAAAGTCGTTTTTGCGGCTTCAAACACATTGTTCGTTGCATCTTTTCTAATAACTGTTGCCAAATAGAATTTATCATTAGGGTTAATTACATCACCTGCATTGTTTGTAAACTTCTTACCAGTTGTATTAATGAACTCAAAGTTTACAGTTACAGACTCATCACTTTCAGGAGCAACAACACAATATACATTAGCTTCTTCTACTTTGCCGCTTGAATAAGCAATAGTTTTACCCAATTCTGAATCTGCAGCTTCTTCATACACCGTCAAGTCTGTTCCTTCAACTTCTGCAAACGTAGCATCTAGATCTGCAGGCTGTCCTGAAACAGTAATAGCGGAAAGTGTTATCGGAGTAACAGCTGCATATTTTTCACCTTCAAAAATCGCTTCATCTACAGTAAGATCTACACGAACACCAACAGTCTAAACACCAACAGCATACTTAACGCCGTTAATTTTCACACGATTGTTATTTCCAAGGCTTGTAGTTGCTGGAGTTACCGCAGCTGTTTCCCAATCACCAGGAGTTTGGCTAGTACCAACCAAGAAGCGATTGTCAGCAGGATTTTCAGATGCAACAGCTTCAGCATAATAATACAAACCATAAGGCTCATAACAACCCGCCAATTTTGCAGAAGCATCAGCAGGAGTCAATGACGGCATTACAAACACATTAGCTTCCGAACCAGTATAATTTACATTACCATATACGCGGAATGCATCAATGTTTTGTTGCAAACGAACTTGTTTGTATGCTTTTTTAGCATCAGTAGCAGGACCGGCCTCGATGTCATTAAGAATAATCGGGTTCAAATATGCACCGTCAACCATCGGAACGATCATCGGTTTTGTAATTTTGGCAATATTAGAACCTTCCAAGTTCACTTCTTCACCTGTTGAACGAGTTGTTGCACCCTTTAATGTCAAACCAATTGTAACATCAGAGGTCTTAACATCTACTGGTTTTTCCACTTCTTCCTGACAAGAAGTCAAGCCCATTGTACCTGCTACCAATGTAGTAGCGAAAAGGTACGCAAATTTTGTTTTCTTCATAAAATGTAAAAATTAAAAGGTTGATAAATAGTTTAATTAAGTGTTTTTTTGTTTTTCTATTTTTTAATTAATTGAATTCCATTTACATGGTAGCCTGAATGGCCTTCAAGTTTTCCTTGGCACCGTCGTTTTTCCACTCTACGCCTTTCTTGAACGCTTCAAGAGCCTCCGGCTTGCGGTCGAGCATATAGAGAGCCGAGCCATAGGTATTCCACTTACGGTTGTCGTCGAGCGGTTCGAGCATGGCAGCCGCTTCCGCTGCCTTGCCTTGCTGAAGCAGGCTGACAGCCTTGTTGATGGTGTTGGCTGCCGTATCGACCACGGCATCATAGAACACCTGAATATATCCGGAATTACGCTGATCGGCAAATACCGACTGTACCAGATAGCGGTAGGACTTGCCGCGATTGTGACGGCGCAGCAACACTTCGCGATTGTTCGGGTCCTTAGCGTTACGGAGCTGCTTGAGCAATTCGTCGCGACCTTCCAAATCGCTTTCGGCAATCACATCCAACAGATCCGCCCAAGCCTCACCGCCGGCAATCAGTTCGATAGCATCTTCATCGAGTTCGGCACCATTATCAATTAAGTAGTCCTTCAAGGCTACAGCACGCTTTTCAGACAGTTTTTGGTTGAACACCACCGGACCTTCTGCAGATGCCAAACCAATAAGACGCACTTTCTTCACCTCCGACAACGTATCAGCTTTCACCTGTGCAAGCAAATCAAGAATACGGTCGAGCTTCGCTTTATTTTCACGATAAGAGGTGTCAATATTCGACTTGTTGACTTGGAAATGCACATAGAGCGCATTTTTCATTTTACGCAACGGAACATCCGGATTATAAGGCTCATACTGATCCATAGGAATCATAATCGGATTGGTTTCCGCCAAACGTTCTGCCACACTAATATGCGGAATGACAGGATCAAATGTCGGCTTGACAGGTTCGACATAGCGGGTCTGCGCCACAGTGACAGGTGCAATCGGAGTAACCGAACAGCAGTCCTCAAAATCGCGGAGCATAACTACCGTCAAGTCCGACTTGCGCATCCACGGTTCAACGGCAATCTCCTGCATATATTCTACCGTATCGTCTGCAGCATACACAGCCAGACGTTCCGTCTTGTCGAGCACTGCCTTGCGGTCGAAGTATTTTTTGTTTTGCTTTCCTGCAAACTCCAACATTGGCAACGCCATTTCCTCGCCCTCAGCAGAACGCAGCACCGGCTTTACCACTACGCGGTCGTTAGTAGACAGCTTCACATCGCCCACGCTGATGGGGAACGACACCTTCAGACGTTCGCTACCGAACCACTCTATGCGAGCATCTTCGACAACATCCGCCTGGTTTGCCAACATATCGGAAAGAGGAGCAGTGCACAAGGCTGCCAACAGCAGACCTTTTGCAAAAATTGTATGTTTCTTGTTCATAGCCTACACTCTTTATTTTAACGAATCATATAAATTACTGATACCGACAATTTTGTTGGCACAAAACGGTTTGTACATTCATGTCCACGCAAATCGCCGCATTTCATGCAGTCGTACGCATCGAAACTGGCATGAGAATAGCCCACGCCCACCTCTGCCTCAATGCTCCAGCGCGGAGAAAGAATCCAGTGGTAGCCGTAGCCGATACCTACCGACCATTCATTGCCTTGAACACGTTGGTCGGCCAATTTGGGATAAAGCCCGAAAGGCAAATCAACATTACCGGCATTAAAACGAGTATAGGAAGCATGCAACCCTAAGAAGTGCCCGCCAAACGGACGACAAAACCAATAACGGTATTCCGGTTGCACACGAAGATGGCGCCACTTGCGGTTTGCAGTAGACTCTTTGAAAGTCCACGGATTCCACGACAAGCCTAACGCCAAAGTGGAGTTGTCACCCACACGGACCTCCGGCTCTATATTAAAAGAGGCGGTGGCCCAATTCAGCACATCTGTCTTCAATGCAAAAGTTTGCGCCTTACCTGAAAGCTGTCCGAACAACAGCAATCCGAGCACTAATGCACAACGACGTACATACTTCACCATGATTAACACAATTTTACAAATTACTACTACGATAGAACGCAGACACGAAACTGAACACCTGAAGTATCCAAAATCGCAATAGAGCTTCCGCTACCGTTCAAAAAAAATGAATTGACGCAGTGCGCATAATCCAAGTTTCCCGATCAACACGTTTATACCCTACTATCGTTCTTTCAAAAATTCAACACCTGTTAATTATATTATACTTGCTTATGGTATTAAATCATCGCTATTGCCTATTCGCACTGCAAACGATGTCTTCAATATCAATCAGCCCTCAAATCCCCAGAAAAGTCACCATTCCAATCATGGCATGAGCAACTGTTTCTTTCGTGTTTCACATGTGCCAAGCACTATCATCATACTTTTCTTCACAAACTGAACCCATCCCGCAAATATGCATTTCAAGAAAGATATTTTTCTTCATGTTTCGCGAAACCGATCCGGCTTTAATGCAGTATTGATTTTTGACAAAAATACATTTTTTCCACATACAAAACAAACAAAACACATATTCTTTTTATAAAATAAACAAAACGAAAGAAAAACAAATATTAAAATTATGTTATATAACACAGAATACAATTTTCTGGATAAAAAAACACATAAAAAGAGTTTGAAACACATATTGGCAAGACTACCGCCCCTTATTGCACTTTTGTCAACAATCCTTTTTCTATTAATATAGGAATCCTTATTATATAGACCCCCAAGAAGCCACCAATTTTGAGCCCCTATCAAATTAGATCACCTTTGAACTAAGCTAAAATCTGCACTAGAATATTTTTTGAAAAATATTTGCCAAAAATTTTGCAGATTCAAAAACTATATCTATCTTTGCACTCGCTAAAGCAAACGAACTGAAGCACTGGAGAGGTGGGTGAGTGGCTGAAACCACCAGTTTGCTAAACTGACGTAGGAGCAATCCTACCACGAGTTCGAATCTCGTCCTCTCCGCAGACATAATTTACGACCATTTTTGGAGAGATGGCAGAGTGGTC
>OLQD01000543.1_pt1 | contig 35939 bp, 31 predicted proteins | sample 1672841 | NCBI WGS metagenome assembly OLQD01 (sample SAMEA3136729, study PRJEB25190) | human gut metagenome | biome: human gut; feature: human-associated habitat; material: faeces | place: Austria | collected 2013 | reverse complement strand
GGGACTTCAGAGGAACACCAATCAACATCTTTATGCGCGAAAAGTAATAACCCATTATACACGAAGCTCCGCCGACTCCGACGGAGCTTTTTTAATATTCAATACATACTATGAAAAAATTGTTTCTTTTTGCATCGGCAATTCTCGCCCTTTCTGCCTGCTCGCAGAAAGAAGCGGCTCAGACAGCCGCACCGGCAGCCGAAACCGACTCCACCTACACCGTCAGCGGTCAACTGGTAATCGCCCATGAAGTACGGGCGTTCACAGCCGACGGCGACACAACGGAGCAATGGATTATTGACAAAAGCGGAAAGCTCATCAGCGACTACCGCTCGCTCACCGGCGACGGAGTGGAAAAAGCCACCCCTGTCAAAGCCGTACTGAAAGTGAAGGATCTCGGCAAACTCGACGACGGTTTCGCCGCCGACTACGACAATGAGCTGGAAGTAGTGGAAATCGTCTCCCTCCAGCCGCTGGAATAAAAGCCCTGAACCGTCTATAAAACCGCCGTAAATGGCGGTTTATTTTTTTACCTAATAATTACCCCTTGACACAATCACTTCCGCGTGCCATCGGACTTCGTCACGGACATGCTTCGGCGACAGCACTTCCACTTCACAACCATGCGAAAGGATTTCCTGCACAAAGTCGTATGTCGGCGACAGATAATAGCGAAAAACGGAATACTCGTCCGCATTCTCGATTTCTTCCTGGGAATGGTGCAGCGGTAGGGTTCTGAAATATTTACGCTGTGTGCCGTACACTTTCAAATCGACAAACTCCGGCGGACAACTGTCTTGCGAAATGATTCCGAACGAGTTGTAGAAATAGTCTTCCGGACTGAAAGTTTTAGGCATCGAAAATGTTTTTTCTGTTTGCCGCAATTCCTGAATCCTGTCCAAAGCATAAATCCGCAATGTATCCCTACCGACATCTCTTGCCAGCAAATACCATCGCTGCCTGAAAATTTTGACAAGATAGGGCTCAACCTCTACCACGTATTCGTCCTGACGCCAGAAACTTTTATATTTCAATTCCACCGCCAGCCCATCGCGCATGGCTTCAATCAGCGGAGTCAGAAATTTTTGTCCGGAAGGAATCTGCTCAAACACGATTCTCCGTTTCAAGTGGTGGCTTTCGTTGATAAGGTTGTTCACCGCAAACGTATTGAGCAACCAAGCCCTGACACCGCCCTTTTCCATGTCGTCGGCATTCTCGATATAGTATTTGTATCCGCCACGTCTATGGCATACGATATTGATATCAAACATCTCCTCAATAGCCCTACGATGGTTGTGGAAGGTTTTCAAAGGCAATTCCATGCCCTCACTCATGTTGTTTCTCAACCACTTTGCATTGATTTCCTCAAACGTAATACCATTTGCCCGATATATGGTGTCAACCAACCATATATATCTGTTAAATAAATCGCTCGCCATAGTTTATCTTTTTTCTGCGGTAAAGGTAGCAGCAACATGTGCCATTTTTTGACGCATGCTGTAAAAATTGCAACAATTTCACCGTCTGTCCAGAAAAACAATTCCGTCTGTCACAATGATTTTCCCCATTTCAACGACCGTTCAGCCATCAAAGGTTAAAATTTTTCAATAAATATTTGGAAGTTTCAAAAATTATTCCTAATTTTGAGTTTGGAATAAAATCCGCAACGACTAAGAAAAAAGCGGGAAATTTAGCATTCCGTATACTAAAAAGAAACACAACTAAAAATTTACAGCCCAAAAAAGGAATTAATCCCCAACAAGTAATGAGAAAAGATATGGCCGCACAACGGTCATAGAATGTGTTTGCCCTTTTCCGAACCTCGGAACTTCGACCTTACTGTCGTCGCTTGATTGCCGTACGTCCGACCTTGAACTCACGGCAGGATTCGAACGCCGCCTCACGGCTGCCAAGAAATAGAGTGACCGACTTTCCTCAAGGTAACGAACATGATTTCCTATCCAGTTTAACAGCGCATCTGCTTTCGCCCACGGAAGCGGAACAGGGACTGATACCCCCAAGCGTAAACGCTCTTTGACATTCTGCGGCTGAAGAGCTTATACCTCTCAGCCATACCCTACCCCCTCCATTCGGGACCTCAGCTTCCGACACCCGGAATGTATCGTCAATCCCGGACAGACTTCTGTCCGGCAACCGCGAACTGTCCGCAGGCGTATGCCGACGGCCCACGTCCGCCGTGCACGCCTTCACCATAAATCAAAAGAAACACCGGAGACTCTTTTTTCATCGAAAAAACACGCACCTCCGGCAACGTTAGGTTGGACGCAGCTCTTCGTGAGCTTCTGTACGCGTAGGGAAATGTACAGGCTGGATGCGTGTGTCAATGCTCCCACGTCGGGAGCATTGATTTTCATCCAACCCCCACATTTACCTCACATTCTTTCATTTGATTCACAAACTTTAATCCTACATTTCTATGAAAAAATTTGACACTGACGAAGAAACAGACGACTTGCTCAACGATACATCCGAAGAAACGGAAAACGAGGAAACAGACGAAAATGATATCAACGCAGAAGAGTTCGAAAGACTGCTGGAAGAATTCATCGCCGATGACGAGGAAGAAGAAAGCGCAGAGGAGGAAAAAGCGGAAGAACCTTTCCGATTGGAGCAGAAAGTAGACAGCGACACACTTCAATCGCTAAGGCCTGCCACCATTAACGGACGACGTGTCTACATTCCCCAAAACGGCAGCAACCGGACAGAGGTAGAATCCATATCGGTCGATGCAAGCAGTTTTGACCTAAGTCAAACCATGCTGGTAAATGAAACGACACACTACAATGATGATCCTTACATTGCTTTTTCCATCAACCACAAACAGGAAAATCCAAGCAGTCCGACTGTGTATATCTACGAAAACAGCAATCGCCCGACCCTTATGGCCACTCCCAACGACAAAACGTTTATCGATGGCCTCTGCCACTACTTCGAATGTGCCTATCAGGGAACACAGGGAAAATACATGATTCTGGTGGCCGATACCGCCATCAACCAAGGAAACTGGAAGACTATCGGCAACCACTCCTACATCGAGTTTTACATCTACAACAACGAGGTGGGCGACCGTCCAAAAATCATTGGGGAATCAGCATCATTCAGCAAGGCAAAGCCGCATTTCACCGTCTCACCGCTGAAAATCACAGCGCAATTCGAGAAACCAACTGCTGCCTACATCAAACTACAGGCCACGCTCTTCAACGAACAGCTTATGCTCGTAGCCAAAAACGAGCAGATAGTAGAAGCGAACAAAAAGAAAATGGAATGTACGCTAACGCCTTCCGTTTCCTGGAAGCCGGGCAATTACAGCATCGCCTTCAGTATAGACGAACAGATTATCCATGCTGCACGCATGACGGTTTCCGCCGACGGAAAAGTCACCTTCCACACCCTAAACAGGACGGAAACGAGAAACGTGGAAAAGCTGTATACGTTTGCCAACATGTTGCAGGGAAAAGCATTGCTGAAATTTCCGCTCCATCCCGATGACAAACTGAAACTTGCCATAAGATATGCCGACTATCAGCAAATGCATCCGACCAAGCAGGACAAGGTATCACACCACTACGCTGTGCTTTCGAAAAGTCAGTCGATTGCCCATCGGGTAGCCGGACTGCTTGCTTCGAAAATGACCGACATTAACTCGGGAGTCACATTCACAACCGTACAAGAAAACATCAGCGAGTTGCAAAACCAGCCGTTGGGCAACACCAACACGGTTTTCTTCAAATGCACGGAAAAGAACATCGTGCTGGGTAAAGATGTCAGCAGCCTCACCTATGGCGACGGCAAAACAATTGCCCGACAGATAGTTCACGGACTTAACGAAAAGGCATGGACACTGGCCATCTACTGCACGGAACAGGAATTCCATCAGGTTTGCCGCCAAAACCCGTCCATTTCACGCGCCATCCGCCTCAACGACCGATTTACAATCCGAATCGGCGGAGCAGATGTGGTGGCCAACTATCTGGAAACGATGATAGCCGACAAGCAGTACACGATGAGCGCACCGTTTCTGAAACGGATGCACGAATTCGTGGCACAACTTATGGAGTCAAGCGATATTTCCGCCTGGGAAGCCAGCAACTTCGAGGAACTTGTCGAACAGACATTCCTGATGCCTCACGAGCGCCGCAACCCCGGCTCGACCACACTGACAGCGGAAGATTTCGACGAACAGGCCAATATCCTGAAAACGGAATCTTTTGAAGAGTGCATGAAGGAGCTCGACGGCCTTGTCGGGTTGAAAAATCTGAAATCGCACATGGCCGACTCGTTTGCTCTGACACGGTTCACGAAAATGCGCCAAAAATTCGGATTACCCGAAAAAAGTTCCATGCCCAACCACATGCTATTCTTCGGAAATCCGGGAACGGGAAAGACAACCGTAGCGAAAATGGTAGGAAAAATCTACCGCTCTATGGGTCTGCTCTCTAAAGGCGACGTAATAGAAACCAATCGTGCCGGACTTGTCGGACGATACATCGGCGACACAGAGGCGAACACGGCAAGCATCATCAGTTCGGCACGCGGGAATGTGCTGTTCATCGACGAGGCCTACACGCTTTTCTCCGGCGGTGAGGACCGCCGCGATTTCGGCATGCGTGTCATCGAAACACTGCTACCGATGATGAGCGAACCCGACCCCGACATGGTAGTCATTTTTGCAGGCTACGAAAAGGAACTGATGCGAATGATGGATGCCAACGAGGGCCTTCTCGACCGCTTCGCCCACAAGTTCCATTTCGACGACTATTCCGCCGACGAACTGATTGAAATCGGCGAACGGCAGCTGAAAGAAAAGGCCATGCGACTGACACCCGAGGCAAAAACCGCACTGAAAAAGATTGCCGACGACAAGGTGCGCCACAAGGACAAAAATTTCAGCAACGCCCGCTGGATAAAGAATTTTATAGAAACCGGCATTCAGCCCGAAATGGCTAAGCGGGTAATGAAAATTGCACAACCAACAAAAGACGACTTCTGCCGCATCATGGAAGAAGACGTCATCAAAGCCAACGAACGTAGGGTAAATTTAGGGGCGAACAGCCGAGTGCAACGCCCCGTAGGCTTCTAAGCCTACAAGCAGCCACCCCGACGCTGTTCTGCGCGAGCAGAGCACCGCCGGGGTGTTTTTTGTTTGTATTTTTATTTCCATAAATCTTCACATTCCCAATTCTGACTAAATCCCATTGCTGCAATATCTATCGACGGAAAGTCGGCCAACAAATCTAAAAGTTTCTCATTGAAGTTATTTTCAGGAGAGACTGACACCAAAAAATAGCGAATTATACACAAACGATAGTAAATTCTTTTCTTATCTACATTTGGCGCGTTTAACCATACGTTAGCCGTTTTTCGCGGCTCTGCCGGATTTAACATAAAATCTCTGTTCCAAACTCTTGCATGGTGGCAACACATATTACGAAGATTGGCAAGCACCGTCAACCAAGAAGTAAAAACTTGAGGTTTCAATCCAAAATAACCGGCAATCTGCTTCATCAACCTGTTACTGGCAATATTCGAATAGATATAATTCAAGTTACCAAATGACAATATTTCTGTTATCATCCATGCAGGTGGATAATCTTCGATAAAATTCAGCCGAAAGTCACCAATGTAGTCTTCTTTGCTTGATGTCAGTTCTTTGTCAATAATGGCTAAAGTCTGTTTAAACTTCTCGGGATTCGCAAAGTATTCAGGCTTCGTTATCCAATACTTGTCTCCCAATTCCTGACACCCGATATTGGCCAAGACACTGCGAATGGCTACCTCTATTTTCTCAATCTCATTGAAAAGCAGAAGTCGCAATTTTTTGTCAAAACGATACAGCGTAAGAATTTGCCGAAAAGTAACATTGTCTTTCAAAATCAAGTCGCTCTTTGGCATTCGATAAAATGGGAACACATAAGCGGACAGTCTATGATAACCAATGTTCAGCAAGTAATTTTCAACTTTCTGTTCATCATCCATGACCATACCGCGAGTTTTTAGAATTTGAACTATCTCTTTCGGCGAAGAATATGGTTTAGAAAAATGCTTCTTCATACATTAGATACAGGTATATAAAAAAATGACCCGCCGATTTGAGCATTGTAAAGAGGCTTGGCAGGTTCTAATGGTGCAAAGGTAATAAATCTATTTTAAATTACAAAACATTTCAAATATTTTCATAACACAAGCTACTGATTTATAAACACCTATGGCGACCTCACTTCCTGCCGAAGTCGGCGGGGATTTCGCCCCAGCGTTCGGTTTCCCATTTGATAATCGGGTTGGAATAGGTGTTGTTCTGCAACCAGGCTTCCGCACGGCGGACGATGGCCAGCAGTTCGCCGTTGCGCTCGGTGGGCATAAGTTTGGTGTTGCACTTTTTGTCGCGCACCCATTTCTGGGCTATCTTGCTGTCGCTGTAAATCGGCATATTGCTGCCTTTCTTTTTCAGCAAAGCCAGTCCGTGAACAATAGCAAGAAACTCGCCGATATTGTTCGTTCCGTCGTGATACGGACCGACACGGAAAATTTCCTGTCCCGTGCGAACATATACGCCCCGATATTCCATAATACCAGGATTGCCGCGGCAACCGGCATCGACGGCAATGCTTTCCACCTGTATTTCGGGAATCATGCTATAGTCGACCGGCTGTTCCTCTTCCTTCAAATGATTGGCAATGGCACGCAGCACCTGCGAAGCCTCCCTGTCACTCTCGCGATAGGCAAGGATAGCCTCCGTGCGGTTGGAGAAAGCCTTGTAGCGGGCATTCGGAAAGCCGTCGGTTTCCGCCTGACATTCTTCCCACGATTCGTAGATTCCCGGGTGACGTCCCACCCAAACCACATAGTATTTGCTGTATGCCATAATCTGTTTCTTTGTAATAAAAGGAATTCGATCCGACGCAGTCGGACTGCCGTTAGCACTTACAAAGTAAATAGTTTTTTTGCGTTTTTCCGAATTTTAACGGAAGTGAACCATCATTTTCCTCCTAATTAAAGAGAATCTTATGCGCTTTTTTTATAGCTTTGCAATAGCTTGTATGAAAGATGAGGATAGAAAAAGATTAGAGCCATTAGGATTTTTAACTTTTTAATTTATCAGTATGAAAAACAAAATTTTGGCAACTGTTGCTGTTGCCCTTTTCGGAACACTATCCCTCTGTGCCCAGACTACCAAAGAGGAAGTGTTGGGTACTATCGAAAAAACTGCCGGCGTGTATTTCGCCTATCCGTCGGTTGAAAACAACAAGGTGACACCTGCACCAAAAGGTTATACACCGTTCTACATAAGCCACTTCGGCCGTCACGGTTCGCGCTACCTGCTTGCGGAAACCGACTATACCGACGTTATCCGCACAATGGAAAATGCCAACAAGGCCAACGCACTGACTCCGCTCGGCAAGGATGCCCTCAACCGCCTGCATGAAATCTACAAGGAAGCTGAAGGACGCGCCGAGGACCTTTCGCCGCTGGGTGTCAGACAGCACCGCGGCATTGCCGAACGCATGTACCGCAACTATCCGCAAGTATTTGCCGACGGACGTACGATTTCAGCCCGTTCATCCATTGTTCTACGATGTGCCATGAGTATGGCAGCCTTCGGCGACCGCCTGAAGGAACTGAACCCGAAACTGAGCATATACTACGAATCCAGCCGCAAATACATGGGCTATCTCACCGGCCGCTCCGACGAAGCGAACGCGTTTACCGGCAACAACGGCCCGTGGCGTATCGAATATGAAAAATTCCGCAGAGCCCACACTCATTCCGACCGTTTTGTCAAAGCCCTGTTCTGCAACGATGAATATGTGCTGAAAAATATCGACCCGTTCGAACTCGTATGGGATTTCTACTGGGTGGCAAGCGACATGCAGAACATGGAAACTCCTGTGTCGTTCTACGATCTGTTCACGCCCGACGAACTGTATGACCTCTGGCAATGCTTCAACTATCAGTTCTACTGCACCAACGCCAACCATGCCGCAGCCAAAGGCGCCATTATGAACAGCTACAAAGATTTGCTCCGCAACATCGTCGAGAGCGCAGATGCTGCCATCGCCGACGGCAATACCGCCGCCACACTCCGCTTTGCCCACGACTCCAACATCACACCGCTCACGGCACTGATGGGAATCGAAAACTGCGATGCCTGCGTCAGCGACCCCTACACCGTCTACCAGCACTGGACCGACTTCAAGGTTTCGCCGATGGCCGCCAACCTGCAACTTGTGTTCTTCAAGAAAAAGGGAAGAACAGCCGACGACATTCTTGTCAAGGTGCTCCACAACGAAAAGGAAGTGCACATACCGGTAGCCACCGACCAGTTCCCGTTCTACCGATGGACTGATGTAAGAAGCTACTACACAGACCTGCTGACAAAATAACGACATAGCGCCTCGGCAATCCGCCGAGGCTTTTTTTACTTTTGTCATCAATTTTCGGGAGTTGGTCAACAACCACTTGACATTATCAAAATCTTTGTGTAGCTTTACAATGGCAAGTTAAAGAAACATATCGAAAAACATTCACAGCAACCTTATCTAAATGAAAAACAATGAATGAACAAATGGCAGCAAAGTTTACAAAGTAATTTAATAGACAAAAATTAGCACACAAACTTCCGTGCTTTTGAATGAAAACGGATAAATACAAAAAGTAGTAACCGCTATTTCATTATGATTGGGGAGGAGTTGTCAATGTGGTATTGGCAACTCTTCATTTTTTATTTCCCAATCCACTCTATAAATGCCGGCAGGTAGGTCCGTCCGATGGGCAGTTCGATGGAAGGAGTGTGCAGGGTCACACGGTGGCTGACATAACCTGACACATTATGGGCCGGCACGATATACGACTTGTGGATTCTGAAGAACTGCTGTTCGGGAAGCATCTCAAGAATGGATTTCAAGCTCATGCGCGACAGCACGTATCCCTTCTCCCGACGGTAAATCTTCGTATAGCCTCCACATAAAGGATGTCGTCCAAAGGAATGACCACATTGTTGTATTCCTGCTTCACGGTGATGCTTTCCTTTGTCTGCACTGCATTTTTCATGGCAATGCGCCGGAAAGCCTTGTTAAGCGCCACCTCAAAACGGTCGTAGGCAAACGGCTTGTGAAGGAAATCGACGGCATCAAGATTGAACCCTTCCAGCGCAAACTGCGCATGGGCGGTTGTAAAAACAAGCACCGTCTTCTCCGGCAGATGCTGGGCTATTTCCAGTCCGCTGATGCTGTTCATTTCAATGTCGAGCAATACCAGGTCGGGCTGTTCGCGCTTTATGGCCTCAAATCCCACCCGCGGCTCGTCGTAAACCGTCAGGCTGATGCCCCCTTTCCGTTCGCAGAAACTCTTGATGACAGTCAATGCAAACGGTTCGTCGTCGATAGCTATGCAGGTTATATTTTTCATTTCAAACGGATTGTTAAGTTCACCACATACACGCCGTCGAGCAGCTGCGTGTTCAGTTCATACTGTCCGGGGAAAAGCAGTTGCAGCCGCTTGCGGCAATTTTCCATCCCCACCGCCATGGCATCTTCGCTGCGCTCTTTCAAGACACGGTTGCGGGTAGTCATCGTCAGCACACCGCCGCTCTCCTTGATACAGATAAAAATAGTGCAGTCCTCATCAGGCGACGAACCGTATTTGAACGCATTTTCTATAAATGTAATCAGTATCATGGGCGGTACCTGCCCGCTGCCGTCATCGATGTCGCACTCCAGTTCCACTTTAGTATGGTGGTTCAGCCTCAACTTCTGTAAGTCGACATACTGGCGGATATAGCTGATTTCACTGTCAATGTCGATTTTCTCGACATCCGTCTGCGAATACATGTATTTGAGGATGTTGGAAAACTTGATGAAGGCGGCCTCCGTATGGCTTGAATTCGACACGACAAGCCCATACAAAGCATTCAACGTGTTGAACAGGAAATGCGGATTAATCTGCGACTTGTAGGCGGCAAGCATGGCCTTGTTCTTTTCCGTTTCTATCTCCTGCTGTTGCAGCCTTTGCCGGAACAGCTCGTAAATCAGTTCAATGGCAAGCGAGAAGCCCGTGACTATCAGAAAGAAGAACCACACCGTCTGCGTTCGGAAATGATTGCGAACACGGATATCGACAGGCGAGCCTTCGCTGTCGGGCATCGGAAAACGGCTGACCAGTTCCGTGACAACCAGCAACAGGACAAACACAACAAGTGCCTTCACATATTTACGCTGCATGACCAGTTGCGGTAACTTCATTTTCCGGTAAACATAATAGAGTGTATACAGGTATGAGACAAGTACCGTCAGGAAAGCCGGCTGATGCACAATCCACTTGTCGACCGGCAGCATCATGATAACCAGCGGTAAAATTACGACGCAGAAAAGCAAATCTATGTAATGGATAATCTGACGATGTTTCATGACACAAATGTAGGCTTTTTAAGCCTCTCCGCCAAGAAACGCGACCTCCGTTCGTCAACACTTTTGCCCCACTTGCCACCACTTTCTGTGCCGACCCTTTTTTTATTTATAGATTCGCAAGTAAAACAGAAAAAAGCATTTATATGAAACATTCGTTCGCAATCTTGGGGTTATCAACGCTACTTCTTTCCTGTGGCGGTCAGGACAAGAATACTCAGGAAATCTCGTATCAGACGTTAGTTGTCGACACCGCAAGCTGCACTCTGCAATCTAACTACACCGCTTCCATTGTCGGTAAGCAGTCGGTTGAAATCCGGCCGCAAGTGAGTGGAACCATTACGGAAATCCGCATCAACGAAGGTGATGCCGTTAAAAAGGGACAAACGCTGTTTGTCATCGACCAGGTGCCCTATATAGCAGCACTCGAAACGGCCAAAGCCAACGTGAAAACTGCCGAAGCCAAACTTGCTACAGCGAAGCTGACAGCAGAAAGCAAGGAAATGCTGTACAAGGAAAAGGTTGTTTCCGAATATGACCTGCAAACGGCACGCAACGCCAAACTGGAAGCTGAAGCGGCACTGGCTCAGGCGAAAGCCGAAGTAGTCAGAACGCGGAACGAACTTTCCTACACGGAAGTGAAAAGTCCGGTCGACGGTGTGGCAAGCATGATTCCCTACCGTGTCGGAGCGCTGGTCGACAGCAGCATCAGCGATCCGCTGGTGACGGTTTCCGACGACAGCGAAGTATATGCCTATTTCTCCATGGCCGAAAATCAGGTCATCGACCTCCTGCAACAATACGGCTCACTTGAAAACGCCATCCAAAAGATTCCGGAAGTGACGCTCACCATGAGCAACGGCAACACCTATCCCCACAAAGGCAAAATCGACGCCATCAGCGGAACGATTGAAAAGACGACGGGCACGGTAAGCCTGCGTGCCGTATTTGCCAACAACGAACGACTGCTGCGCGACGGCGGAAGCGGAAAAGTCCAGATTCCCTACTACCGCCAGAATGCCATTATCATCCCGCAAGAAGCCACTTATGAAATTCAGGACAAGACGTTTGTCTATAAAGTGGTCAACGGCTGCACCAAATCGACGAACATCACAGTCAACCCGATGAACAACGGAACGGAATACATCGTAGAATCCGGGCTGCAAAAAGGCGACACCATCATTGCCGCCGGCGCAGGTCTGTTGAAAGAGGGTATCAGAATACAAACCTCAGAAAAATAATCGCAAGCTATGAAGATAAAAACATTTATCGACCGTCCGATTCTTTCAGCGGTTATCTCTGTCATGCTGTTGATTCTGGGATTAATCGGACTGTCGCAACTGCCAATCGAGCAATTTCCTGAAATTGCTCCGCCTACCGTGAAAGTGTCAGCCACCTATACTGGTGCGAACGCGGAAACGGTACAGAAAAGTGTGATTGTACCGCTGGAAGAATCCATCAACGGTGTGGAAAACATGTCCTACATGGTTTCCTCGGCAACAAACACGGGTTCGGCCAGCATCACCATCTATTTCCGCCAGGGCACGGACCCGGACATGGCGATGGTGAACGTGCAGAACCGTATCGCTTCGGCTCAGGGACTTCTGCCGGCTGAAGTGACAAAAACAGGTATCACCGTCCGCAAACGCCAGACGAGCAACATCAAGTCCATTGCCATCTACAGCCCTGACGGCTCTTTCGACGAGGAGTTCCTCAACAACTATATGAAAATCAACATCGAGCCCCGACTGTCGCGTATTCCGGGTGTCGGTGAAGCCAACGTGTTCGGTTCCGACTACTCCATGCGCATCTGGCTCGACCCGAACAAAATGGCAAAATACGGTCTTGTCCCCTCCGACATTGCCACGGTTCTTGCCGAACAGAACATTGAATCGCCGACCGGAACACTGGGCTCGGAATCGGAAAACACGTTCCAGTATGTGCTCAAATACCGCGGCCGTTATGAAAACGAGGAGGACTATGAAAATCTCGTCATCCGTGCACTCGACAACGGAGAAGTGCTGCGCCTGAAAGATGTAGCGACTGTCGAACTGGGACTGCTGAAATACACCGTCACCGGTGAGGTGAGCGGCAAGCCGGGTGCAACCTGTATGATTGCACAGACTTCCGGATCAAACGCCAATGAAATCATCAAACTGATTGATGCCGAAGTTGAAAAAATATCCGAATCGCTGCCGAAAGGCATGGAACTTGTCGACCTGATGAGTACAAAGGACTTCCTTGACGCTTCTATCAAAAACGTAGTGAAAACGCTCGTCGAGGCCATCATTCTCGTTGTGCTCGTCGTCTACGTATTCCTGCAAAGTTTCCGTTCCACTCTCATTCCGACGATTGCCATCATCGTCAGCCTTATCGGTACGTTTGCGTTCCTCTACATCATAGGCTTCAGCCTGAACATGCTGACGCTGTTTGCACTCGTGCTGGTCATCGGTCCGGTGGTCGACGATGCCATTGTGGTGGTCGAAGCGGTGCAGGCGCAATTCGACGAAGGGGTAAAATCGCCCTATACCGCCACCATTTCCGCAATGGGCAACATCACCTCCGCACTTATCACCACCACGTTTGTATTCATGGCGGTGTTCATCCCCGTATGCTTTATCGGCGGTACGACGGGTACGTTCTACACACAGTTCGGCCTGACGATGGCGATTGCCGTTGCCATTTCCGCCATCAACGCCCTGACGCTGAGTCCGGCACTCTGCGCCTTGATTATGACTCCCCACTCCACCGGTGCCAACGGCAAAAAGATGAGTTTTTCGTCACGATTCCACGTTGCCTTCGATGCCGGATTCAACCGGCTTGTCAACCGCTATAAATTCGGTGTGATGTTCTTCCTGAAGCACAAATGGCTGGCAGGTGCGCTGACGATTGTCGCATGCGGCGGACTCGTCCTGCTGATGAATACAACCAAAACCGGACTTGTCCCCTCGGAAGACATGGGAACCATATTCATGAACATCCAGACGGCACCGGGAACGAGCCTTGCCAAAACGAAAGAAGTGATGCAGGAAGTGGAAAAGGAACTGAAAAAAATTCCGGAAATCCAGATTTACTCGAAAGTAATCGGTAACAGCTTCACGGCGGGCGAAGGCGCGTCGAACGGACAATTCATCATCCGTCTGCGTCCCTGGGACGAACGCAAGGGCGACGAACACAGCATATCGGCTGTCATCGAAAAAATCTATAGTCTGACCGACCATATCACCAACGCTACGATCCGCGCCTTCGGACAGCCGATGATTTCGGGCTACGGCATCAGCAGCGGTTTTGAAATCTATATTCAGGACCAGAAAGGCGGCTCTATCGACGATTTGCAGAAATACACGCGGCAAATGATCGACCGTCTGAACGAGCGTCCGGAAGTGTCGCGCGCCTACACGACTTTCGACACCAAATATCCGCAATATCTGGTGGAAGTCGATGCGGCTCTCTGCAAGCGAAACAAAGTATCGCCGTCGGACGTGCTTTCCGTTCTTTCGGGCTACATCGGCGGAAACTACGCTTCCAACCTCAACCGTTTCTCCAAGCTCTACCGTGTCATGGTGCAGGCTTCGCCTGAGTTCCGTCTCGACAAGGCTTCGCTCAACAATATGTTTGTCCGCAACTCCGACGGAGAAATGTCGCCACTGGGACAGTATCTGACACTGACACGTGTCTACGGTTCGGAAAGCCTGTCGCGCTTCAACCTGTTCTCGGCCATCGAAGTCAACGGTGAAGCAGCCAACGGCTACAGTTCCGGCCAGGCCATTCAGGCCGTGCGCGAAGTGGCGCAGGAAGTACTGCCCGCCGGCTACGGTTTTGAGTTCGGAGGCATGTCGCGCGAGGAGGCTTCGACCGGCAATACGGCGGCCATCGTGTTCATCATCTGTATCGTGTTCATCTACCTGATTCTGTGTGCGCTCTACGAAAGTCTGTTCATTCCGCTGGCCGTGATTCTTTCCGTTCCGTTCGGACTGGCAGGCAGCTTCCTGTTCGCGAAGATGTTCGGACTGGAAAACAACATCTACATGCAGACGGGTCTGATTATGCTTATCGGACTTCTCTCCAAGACCGCCATCCTGCTGACGGAATATGCTTCCGATCGACGCCACCACGGAATGTCGATTACACAGGCGGCCGTTTCGGCGGCGAAAGTGCGTCTGCGCCCGATTCTGATGACGTCGCTCACCATGATTTTCGGTCTGCTCCCGATGATGTTTGCTACGGGCGTAGGTGCCAACGGCAACATTTCGCTGGGCGTGGGCACCGTAGGCGGTATGCTTATCGGTACGATAGCCCTGCTGTTTGTCGTTCCGGTGCTGTTCTGCGTATTCCAGTACATTCAGGAGAAAGTGATGCCGAACCGCAAAAAGCCGGCAGATGTCGAACCTCAAAACGAATAACCACATGAATACTCAACGAATAAAACATATCCTCTTTATGCTGTCGCTGACACTTGTCTTCGGAAGCTGTCATATCTACAAAAGCTATGAACGCCCGGAAACTGTCAGCGCAAGCGACAGCCTCTACCGCCAGCCGGCAGCAACCGGCGACACTTCTTCGCTGGCATCGCTGTCGTGGAAAGAACTGTTTACCGACCCGCTGCTCCAGCAACACATCGATTCGGGACTGAAAAACAATGCCGACATGCGCATCGCCCTGCTGAAAGTGAAAGAAGCGGAGGCGGCTTTGCTCAGTTCGAAAATGACCTATCTTCCTTCGCTGTCACTCGGAGCTGACGGCTCCATCGGACAGTTCAAGGGAGAAAGCACACCTAAAACCTACTCACTGGCGATGTCGGCAAGTTGGGAAATCGACCTGTTCGGAAAAATCCTGAACGAGAAACGCGGGGCGGAAGCCGTGCTCTGGCAAAACACAGCCTACAGCCAGGCCGTACAGACACAGCTTGTGGCCACCATAGCCAACAGCTACTACATGCTGCTGATGCTCGATGAACAACTTGCCATCAGTCGCCGCACTTCGGAAAACTGGAGCGACTATGTACGCACGCTCCAGGCGTTGAAAACATTTGGCACGGTAACCGATGCAGCCATCGCACAGGCGGAAGCCAGTCAGTTGAGTCTGGAAGGCAGCGTGCTCAGCCTGCAACAGCAGATACAGTCGGTGGAAAACTCGCTGTCGGTGCTGCTCGGAAAGGCACCGGGACGCATCGATCGGACTACGCTCGACGAACAGCAATTCCCGACGGAACTGTCGGCCGGAGTACCCCTGCAACTGCTCGGCAACCGTCCTGACATCCGACAGGCGGAAGCCACGCTCGCACAGGCATACTACGCCACAAATGTTGCACGCGCGGCATTCTATCCCAACATCTCGCTTAGCGGAACGGCCGGCTGGACCAACAGCGGCGGTGCCGGAATCGTCAATCCGGGCGGATGGCTGCTCAATGCCGTAGGCTCGCTGCTGCAACCCATTTTCAACCGCGGACAAAATATTGCCAACCTGAAAATAGCGAAAGCGCAACAGGAAGAAGCGCTTATCTCCTTCCAGCAAAGCATCCTTGATGCCGGAGCGGAAGTGAACGACGCGCTCACCCAATGGCAGACGGCACAGCAGCGGCTTGTGCTCGACGAAAAGCAGATTGCATCCCTGCAGAGAGCCGTCAAAAGCACCCAATTGCTGATGGACTACGCCTCGACCAACTATCTGGAAGTGCTCATCGCCCAACAGGACCTGCTACAGGCAGAACTGACCATGGCAGAAGACAAATTCAACGAAATCCAGGGCGTAATCAACCTCTACCACGCGTTGGGCGGTGGAAAAGGAATAAACCCCAAATCCCTATAAACCCAAATCGGTCATTAGACTTTATGGTGGATTTCGTGCTGCTGTCAGGCAGATTGATTTCTGTCTTTGTCGAAGATGTAGCGGGCTACATCGAGAAAAAGCAGGAAGCAAGATGCCGGCAGCAGTGCGGAAAGCGACTAAAGAGCCAACTAAAGCTCACTGTCGACAGCCTAACCTTGTTTGGCGGTCTAATGACCGATTTGGGTTAAAGTCGAATGACTGATTTGGGATAGAGCAATCAACTTCATTTTATTTTAGAGGTTTCCTATTTACAACCAATCACGCCGCAGGTGTCGCCCGCGAGGGTTACGCCTACGGCTATTTCTTGGACACGGAAACGGCCGGACTCCATCGGGAATCCGGCCGTTTTATATTATACAGTCAAAACGAAATCGGGGTTTATTTCACTTCCCAGGTTTCGCCGGGAATCTTGACCCTCAGAGATTCAATTCTTGTCACCTTACTGAATCCGTACGAAAACACATTTATTACAAAATCATAGCAGCAATATAATTAAATTCCTAAATCAATAGGTAATTTTCAAATCAATATGTATTTTTGTCAAAGGATTGGATATGCCCATCCTTTTATTAGTAATTAAAGGCGTTATGTCTTCATCTTGTACGTTCGAAGCCTAGGAAACTTCATAACAAATATAGACAAGATAAAGTCATAATAGTCTCCACGCATATGCGTGGGGCTGTTATTTCTACATCTTTCTATATAGGTTTTCCTAGGGCCTGAACGTTAAGACGTGGATATACAGTTCCACGCTTTTTATTAACTTAAATGCTCACTTGGGAACTGAGTAAGCTCAAACACACATATATGAAAACAATTGAGCAAACTGCAAATGAACTCTTAACTGTTTACAACACTCAAGCAAAAAATGAAATTTTCCAGAAAGCAAAAAGTTTTGCCTATACTGTCAACAGAAATGAAATGCTACTCAAAAAAGTAACACACCCATATACCGTGGCACGAGCAATGTATTACTTGTTGAATGAAAATAACGTGTTATCAAACCAAGAATATAAAATGACAATTAAACGGACATACTACTGTCTATTAAAAAACTATGTGGAGAATGTTAAAACAATGACTACAGACCCAAAATATGCAGATGTAATTGGAGGATGTGAATTAGCTTTTTCTTTAATACATAAATATAGCGATTTCTTGATTCTGGAACTATTTCCAGGCATGAGCTACGCACCCAACTATGCACAAAAACACCTAGCGAACCAAATGTTCCTTTTTGGTGGAATCGTAAAAGAAGCCAATAAGAATGGTTTAAACATTTGTATCGACACAAATATTTCTACTCATTTTTATTCTCTTTTTAAACAAGTTTATGAACATATACCAACAGGGCAAAATCTTCAAACACACAAAGAGAATTGCTTGCCTATTATCAATTCTATTTTAAAAGATTTAGAAAAGAGCTTTACTTTTAACGACGAAGATTTTTTTTATTAAAACAATCGAGAATTATGAAATACTCAGCAGAAGAAATTAACGATATGTCTTATTTAGAATGGATGGAAACAATCGCTAATGAATTAAATTTAGCAGGATTTAAGACTTCTGGTTATAGCGAAACAGCTAGAAAATTTGTCAAAAATATCAACCCATACGAAGTTTACGATGTCAAAACCTTTTTTTTAGGATCTATCTCAGATTATAAAGCAATGGATTATTTAAAAGAAATTGGTCTTGTAAACAATAAGCGTTGCCCAATGTGTGGTAATCCTATAACAGGAACACCAAGCACATTCACATGTGGAATTACCCCACATCTAAGTTTTCATATTTGTTCATCATGCAGAAGAGAAGGAAAGCGAATTTCAATAAACCCGGCAAACAATTCTAGCTGTATGCTTGCCATCATTTTAATGCCTTGGTACGTCATAAAAAATGCTATCTCCCATTTAAGCTAAACTAATTTTTATGTCAAACGAAATAACTTTGCAGATAGAAATTAGGGTTATTAGATGTATCAAAATAGCACAATGAAAAAGCCATGTATTATAAATAATTACCATAGTTGGAATTACATCAATCAACACGCTACATATTATAGAATTTCTAAAAACTAATAAGAAGAAACAAAAAGGAGTGACCCAAAAGTCAAATGTCATAAAGAAAAACTTACAAATAGCCTTATTTGTGCACACGTAAGAAATTTAATAAGGCTCTTTTTATACTTAGAATTTGTAATTTCTTTTTCTTTGAAAATATATTTGACTTTTGGGTCACCTCCGTTTTAATATCATACAGTCAAAACGAAATCGGGTGATTATTCCACTTCCCAGGTTTCGCCGGCGAGAATCATGTCGCGGAGGCTGTGGAAGCCTTTCTTTGCTTCAACCTGTTCGGTCTGGCGTGCCACTTCTTCGTCGTAGACAGGTGCCTCAACATCGCGGATAATGCCGATGGCGAGCGGAAGTGTATGTCCGTCCATCATGGCAAGCTGCTGGTGGAGGAAGTTCGACTGGCAATGGGCATCGTGAACGAGCACATCATCAAGCGTATAGCCGTCTTCGCCTACAACAACCGCCTTTAAACCGAAACCGTCCTGCACAAGACCTTTCTCCATGTTCTTTCCGAACAGCATTTTTTCGCCGTGACGGAGATGGATAGTATGGTCAGGACGCAGTTCCTTGTCGGAAACGAAGCTATAGATGCCGTGGTTGAAAATCACACAGTTCTGGAGCAGTTCGACTACCGAAGCGCCTTTATGGCGAGCAGCGGCAACAAGCACTTCCTGCGAAGTCTTGAGCTCTACATCGAGGCTGCGGCCAAAGAATGTGCCGCGTGCGCCGAACACAAGCTCAGCCGGGATGAACGGGTCTTCCGTTGTTCCGTAAGGAGATGACTTTGACACGAATCCGCGTTCCGATGTCGGTGAATATTGTCCTTTTGTCAAACCGTAGATACGGTTGTTGAGCAACAGCATGTTGATGTTCACGTTACGGCGTACGGCGTGGATAAAGTGGTTACCGCCGATAGCGAGTCCGTCGCCGTCGCCGGAAATCTGCCATACGGTCATATCCGGATTGGCTACCTTGAAGCCGGTAGCGATGGCAGCGGCACGGCCGTGAATCGTGTGGAAGCCGTAGGTGTTCATATAGTACGGCAGACGGGAGCTACAGCCGATACCCGAAATGACGGCTGTCTTTTCGGGAGCTACGCCAAGCTCTGCCATGGCTTTGTGGAGCACGTTGAGAATAGCGTGGTCGCCGCAGCCCGGACACCAGCGCACATATTGGTCGCTCTTATAATCTGATGCTTGATATTTCATTTCTTCCATAGCTTAGCCCTCCATAATTTTTGTTACGCCTTCTACAATCTCGTGTACGAGGAACGGCTGTCCCTGCACCTTGTTGATGCGTGAAATGTTGACATGCGGGAATTTTGCCTGCAAGAAATCGGCAAACTGACCGAGGTTGAGCTCGGCAACCACCACGTTCTTGTAGCGGCTGAACACTTCGCCGGTGTTCTTTGGCAGCGGGTTGATGTAGCGGAAGTGGGCCATTGCCACTTTCTTGCCTTCGGCACGGAGCATGTCGACAGCTTCGTGGATATGTCCGAACGTACCGCCCCAGCCCACAACGAGTGTGTCGGCATCAGCGTCGCCGTAAGGATCAACTTCAGGTATGTCGTTGGCAATGTAGTCGACTTTTGCCTGACGGATTTTCACCATCTTTTCGTGGTTGGCAGGGTCAGTCGAGATAGCACCTGTCTTGCTGTCCTTTTCCAGACCGCCGAGACGGTGAGTCAAGCCCGGAGTACCCGGAATAGCCCAGTAGCGCACGAGCGATTCTTCGTCGCGGTCGTACGGATGCCAGCCTTCTTTCTTGTCTTCCGGCACATAGCGCGGAGTGATGGCAGGATATTCGCCTTCTTCCGGCAAGCGGAATGCTGAAGAACCGTTGGCAATGAAGGCATCGGTAAGAAGAATAACCGGTGTCATGTGTTCGATGGAAATACGTGCAGCTTCGAAAGCCATGTGGAAACAGTCGGTCGGCGATGCGGCTGAAAGCACCACAATCGGACATTCGCCGTTGCGGCCGTACAATGCCTGGCGCAAGTCGGTCTGTTCAGTCTTTGTAGGCAGACCCGTAGAAGGACCGCCACGCTGTACGTCGATAATCACCAGCGGAAGTTCGGCCATGACAGCCAATCCCAAGCCTTCGCTCTTCAGAGCCAGACCCGGACCGGAAGTAGTGGTCACAGCAAGGTCGCCGGCAAACGATGCACCGATAGCCGAGCAGATACCGGCAATTTCATCCTCCATCTGACAGGCCTTCACGCCCAAGTCCTTGCGTTTGGCAAGTTCGTGAAGAATATCAGTAGCCGGAGTGATAGGATAGCTTCCCAGGTAAAGCGGACGTCCTGATTTTTCAGAGGCATAAATCAAACCCCACGCAGTGGCAGTGTTGCCGTTCACGTCGGTATAAATGCCCGGACGGGCTTCGCTGGATTCAATTCTGTATGTGGAAACAGACGCGTGAATGTTATGGCCATAGTCATAGCCGGCACGCATCACTTTAGCGTTAGCTTCAAAAATAGCAGGTTTCTTGGCAAACTTGTTCTGCAACAAGTGGAGAGCCGAATCGAGCGGACGGTCGAACAGCCAGCAAACCAAACCGAGAGCAAACATGTTCTTGCAGCGGAGCATCGACTTTAGGTCGAGTCCGGAGCCTTCCAACGCCGATTTCACCATCGACGAAATAGGAACTTCTACAACTTGCGCGTCAAGATTGATTTCCTTGTAAGGCTCGTTTGTCGTATAAAGCGCTTTTTTCAAATCCGATTCCTTGAAAGAATCGATGTCAACAATCGCTACGCCGCCTTTCTTCAAGAAACAGGCGTGGCGCTTCAACGCAGCCGGGTTCATGGCTACCAGCACGTCGGCCTCATCACCCGGAGTGTGAACGCCCTTACCGATATGTACCTGAAAGCCCGACACACCGCTCAATGTTCCCTGCGGTGCACGAATTTCTGCCGGATAGTCGGGGAATGTCGAAATCTGGTCGCCTACCCCTGCCGACACATTTGAGAAGATATTACCCGCCAACTGCATGCCGTCGCCGGAGTCGCCCGAGAAGCGAACTACTACATTCTCAAGAGTTTTTACATTGGTTTTTTCTAACATATTCGCTATATTATAGAGTATTCTCTTTATGATTTAATGGAAAATTTTTTCCATTGTTAAGCATTTGACAAAATTATAGCAAACTTTTAAGATTTGCTACCTTTTAACACAGTATAAAACATGTTTTACAGCAGTATGCAAACGCTAATCGGCACGGGCGGCGGCACTGAGCAGCCGATGGCCGGTGCGGCAATAAAGGCATTTGCGTTGCAGGCAGTAGGCATTATAGAGCTGAATGACCGCCTGCGACACCAACGCACTGTCAATCTTTACGCCGGTCGAGGCAAACAGCGCGGTGATGCGGTTGCGCTCCGGCGGCAGTTTTTCGAGCAAGTCGACGGCACATTGCGCCATTTCGTAGTTGTCGGTCACTTCACCATACACATAATAAAGCGTGGCCACAGTGTTGATAAGCACGATGTCGACCGAGCCTTTGCCGATGGCAGCCGTCTGTTCGGGCGACTCATGCGAAAACGAATAGTGGCGGCTCCAGTAGCCCGTCAGCTGCACGCTGAACAGCGAGCGCAGGCGTTCCTCGTCGCCCTTTGCTTCAAGAATGTCGGCAAACAGGCGGAAACCGTTGTGCACATAATGGGCAAGCAACGCCACGCGCCGCCACGGAAAATTCTGCGGACGCATGCGGAACGACTTCCACACCAGCCCTTCGGGGCGGCGGAGCATGAATTTGGTGCGCAGATAGTTGTACTCGCGCTGCAATTGTTCATAGTATTTGTCACCGTTGCCCGACGGCCCGTCGAGCAGTCCGGCTTGACCGAAAAACAAGGCCTCCAGTTGGAGAAGCGAGTCGGCATGCTTGTGGAGCAGCGTCAGCGGCAAGCTTTTCGCCAGCCGTTCGAAAGCGTCGTTGTTCGTGCCGAAACCGATATTGCGCGCCAACGTAACGTAGCACGCATCCTCCCAACTGCCATGATAACGCTCAAGCAGTTCCTTCACGCGGCGGCCTTTTTCCTGTAGCCGCTCGAATGCCAGCGACTGCACCCATTCGGCCATTTCCAGCCCGTCCATCGCCTGAATCACGGCCTTGCAGGGCAGTTCCACCTTCGAGTCGACCAGCTCGGCATATCGCTCGGAAAAACGCGGCGAACACTTCATCACCATTTGCGGTATGCGCTCGCCGTTGCTGCGATATACCGGGGCATCGTCCTTGTCGACCACGTGCAGCACCACCGAGTCATACGCCCGGTCGCGGTCATGCCCATGGCGTTTCCAGTCGGAAGCGCGGTAGTGGATTTCCACATTCCCCGCCCACACATAGCCGTCAATCTCGATTTTCGCATTGAAAAAGTCGGGACCGGCATCCGTGTTCCGCAGTCCCGGGTCGATGATTCGCACCCGGCGACCGTCGTTGGTTGTCATCGACGACGGATTCCACAGCCGGTACTCCCATATATATTGCATCAATTTCTCCATAGCACAATTCAAGGCTCTGCCCACCACAAACTTACGCAAAATAACCGAGAAATCAAAACTCCGCCTGTCCCTCATCTACCCGAAAAGCAGAGAAAAACCCTTCCACCGTCAGAAAAGCACCGACAAGCACCCGTTTTTTCCACACATTTCCGCTCTCTCCTCACCAACTGACACTCCAACTCCCTCAAACCACTCACTTTCGATGAAAATTTTCAAATTCACAAGTAATTGAAAAACAGAATATTATACACCAATGATAAAAATTTCTTAATTTTTTTCATCAAAATATTTGCACAATTCAACTTCCTCTATTAACTTTGCACTCGCAAAACAAACGATGGTGCCATAGCTCAGTTGGTAGAGCAAAGGACTGAAAATCCTTGTGTCCCCGGTTCGATTCCTGGTGGCACCACTTAAAATCCTGATTCTCAAAAGAATCGGGATTTTTTGTTTTTCTACCAATACGCCACTCCAAGCCGAAAAAGTTAAAAAAAACATGTGAGCTTTTTCAGTAACAAGCCTATTAAAAAAGTAGAGAGTAAATTCAGTTATAGCCAACAAGACAAAAGCACGAAGTTATTTCGTAATTAATTCACTCTCACATACACATTTCTTCAGTATCCTCTTTTTTATTTCCAATTAATATCTAACTTTGTAAAAAACCTCTAAACGAAGTAATATATGAAGAAGTTATTATCTACACTGATGGTAATTGCCTGTCTGGCACTTGCCATTCCGGCGCAAGCCCAAATAAAATTTGGAGTAAAAGGCGGTTTGAATGTTTCCAAACTACATCTATCTGAAGAAACATTCAAGTCTGACAACAGAACCGGTTTCTTTATCGGTCCGACAGCAGAATTTACCCTGCCACTTTTAGGATTAGGTATTGATGCCTCCGCATTGTATAACCAATTTGGCGTAGATTCTGAAAAAGGAACGTCAACCAAGAAAAGTATAGAAATTCCTATTAACCTGAGATGGACTGTCGGATTCAGTAGCCTGGTAGGTGCATACGTAGCTGTAGGTCCTCAGTTTGGATTCAATGTAGGTGACCGCTGGTTTAGTTCTATCGACAATGTATGCGAATTCAAGAAAAATACAACTAGCTTCAATGTCGGTGCAGGTTTGAAACTACTTGGCCATTTGCAGGTAGGCGCCAACTACAACTTCGCTCTAAAAGACAATGGAAAAATATATGATGGTGACATAGAAGATTTGGCCACTATAGGTTTCAAACAAAACACTTGGCAGATTTCAGCTGCTTATCTATTCTAAAGACACACATAGAGAACCATAAAAAACCTCCTTTCAGGTGACACTGGATATTCACTTGAAAGGAGGTTTCCTTTTTGTATTATATAAACCGTTTATTCGTTATCACAAGGATACACCACTCCCCATTCCCGGCGAAGGGCATCCATCTGCTGCATGATACGAAGTGTCTCGGCATGCGGCATGTAAGGCGATTCCAGCCAGCCTTTTTCAATTGCTTCCAGTGAAGCGTACACTTGATACTCATAACCTGTAATCTGTTGCGGGGCATCGTACATAGCTACAGTCTGATAATTCGTATCCAGCACTTTGACCGATTGCGGATTATTGATGTTTTCCACTATCAAATGGCCTTTATCTCCCGAAATGATACCCATGCGGTCGGTTGCGGCATGAATGCTTGCCTGCAAGGCAGCCATCTTGCCATCCTTAAACAGCAATGTAATATTTTCCTGTGCATCCACTCCCGTATCCGTTTTCTGACAGACAGAATGCACGGAAGCCACTTCCTTTCCGAAATACATGGCAGCAAAGTTGAGCAGGTACACACCCAAATCGAGCAAGGCGCCTCCCGCCAGTTCCGGACGTAAGATACGTTCCTTCCGGTCAATTACATATCCTAAATTGGCCGATAAAATATGGGGCGTGCCTATCATTCCTTCTTCTAATAGCTCACGAATCTTCAACGAAAGTGGCATGTAACGGGTCCAGATGGCTTCGGTCAGGAATACTTTCTTTTCTTCAGCCAGTTTCAGCAGGTCGGCTGCCTGACGGGCATTGGCCGTAAAGGCCTTCTCACACAGCACCGGCTTTCCCTTCTCAATACACAAACGGGCATTGTCATAGTGCATGGCATGAGGAGTGGCAATATAAATCAAATCCACTTCCGCATCGGAAGCCAGTTCTTCATAACTTCCGTAAGCCTTTGCAAACTGCCATTTCTCGGCAAAAGCCTTTGCCTTTTCTACCGTGCGCGAAGCCACGGCATAGCGTTTCACCCCTTTCATTCCTCCAAGCGTAGCCGCCATTTTTGCCGCAATGCTACCACATCCGATGATTCCAATATTGTAAATTTTCATTTTGAATTAAAGATTAAAAACAGCAGGTACAAATCTATAAAAGTTTCAGGAGGGAACCAGCTATGTGAGGGGCTTTTTGTAACTTTGCAATATGAAAAAATTCGTGGATGTCATAGTACCCCTGCCTATTGCCAGCCAGTACACGTATTCGCTTCCGGAAGGTATGGAAGCGAGCATACAGCCTGGCTGCCGGGTCATTGTGCCTTTCGGACCCAAAAAGTTTTATACGGGCATTGTCACCAAGGTACACGAAACGGCTCCGGAGGCGTATGAAACCAAAGACATCTCGGAAGTGCTCGATTCACGTCCGGTTTTGTTAGGACAGCAGTTTTCTTTCTGGAAATGGCTGGCCGACTATTACCTCTGCACGTTGGGAGACGTGTACAAGGCAGCCCTTCCTTCGGGTATGAAACTGGAAAGCGAAACATTGGTGGAATACAATCCGGACTTTGTAGCCCCGGAACCGCTCCCTCCTCGGGAGCAGCGTATTCTGGACTTGCTCAGTGCCGACCCGGAGCAATGCGTCACCCAGCTGGAGAAGGCCAGCGGCATGAAGAATTTGTTGCCGGTCATCAAATCGCTGCTGGAGAAAGAGGCTATCTGCATCAAGGAAGAAATCAAACGAAGCTATAAACCGCGTACGGAAGTACGGGTACGACTGACAGAAGCGTTGCAGAACGAACATCACCTGCACATTCAGTTTGATTTACTGGCACGGGCCCCCAAGCAACAGGCCATCCTGATGAAATACCTTGAATTGTCGGGATGGAACGCCGAAGGAAAAAATATCCGGGAAGTCAGCAAGAAGGAGTTGCTCGATGCCTCCGGACAGACGCAATCCGTCTTCAAGAATTTAGTAGACAAACAAATACTGGAGACGTACCTGCATGAGATTGGCCGACTTACGGGAGACCATGCGGAAACAGTTCCGCTACATACCCTGAGCCCCGCACAGCAACGGGCTTTTTATGAAATCCTGACTTCCTTCCAGACTAAGAACGTATGTCTGCTCCACGGCGTGACGGCCAGCGGAAAGACGGAAATCTATATCCATCTAATAGAAGAAGTGCTGAAAGCCGGCAAGCAGGTACTCTATCTTCTTCCGGAAATTGCCCTGACGACCCAGATTACCGAACGGTTACGAAGGGTATTCGGCAAACGCTTAGGAGTATATCACTCCAAGTTTCCGGATGCGGAACGGGTGGAAATCTGGCAAAAACAACTGACCGAACAAGGTTACGACGTGATATTGGGAGTCCGTTCCTCGGTATTCCTTCCGTTCCGGCGACTGGGACTGGTCATCGTGGACGAGGAGCATGAAACGAGCTACAAGCAGCAGGACCCTGCCCCACGCTATCATGCACGGAATGCCGCCATCATGCTGGCTTCCATGTACGGTGCCAAAACCCTGTTAGGTACAGCCACTCCCAGCCTGGAGAGTTATTACCACGCCCGAAACGGGAAATACGGTCTGGTGGAACTGACCGAGCGCCATCAGCAGATTCAGTTGCCACACATTGAGTTAGTGGACATCAAGGAACTGGCCCGTAAGAAACGGATGACGGCACAGTTCTCTCCACTTTTATTACAGAAAATACGGGAAGCACTGGAGCAGAAAGAACAGGTCATCTTGTTCCAGAACCGACGGGGTTTTGCCCCGATGATTGAATGCCGCACCTGCGGATGGGTACCACGTTGCAGGAACTGCGATGTGAGTCTGACCTATCACAAGGGGCTTCATCAGCTGACGTGTCACTATTGCGGCTATACCTATGCCGTGCCTACAGCTTGTCCGGCTTGTGGAGGAGTGGAACTTATGAACCGCGGATTCGGCACGGAAAAGATTGAAGACGACATCAAGCGGATTTTTCCGGAAGCCAAAGTGACCCGGATGGATTTGGATACCACCCGTACCCGCACGGCCTACGAGCGTATCATCAACGACTTTGAAGAGGGGAAGACGGATATTCTGATTGGTACGCAGATGATTTCCAAAGGACTGGACTTCGACCGGGTAAGCGTGGTAGGTATCCTGAATGCCGACTCGATGATGAATTATCCTGATTTCCGCTCGTACGAACGGGCGTTCCAGCTCATGGCACAAGTGGCCGGAAGAGCCGGACGAAAGAACAAGCAGGGACTGGTGGTGCTTCAGACGAAGTCGCCGGAGAATCCGCTCATTCATCAGATTATGGCCAACGATTATGCCCGTTTGTATCAGGAGCAGATGGAAGAACGCAGCCTGTTCAAATACCCTCCCTTCTACCGGCTGATTTATGTATATTTGAAGCACCGCAAGGAAGACATCCTGAATCAGGCAGCCGACCTGATGGCCGCTCACCTGCGACAAGGCATGGGCGAACGGATATTAGGTCCGGACAAACCACCCGTGGCACGGATACAATCGCTTTTCATCCGGAAGATTGTCATCAAGATAGAGCAGGAAGCTTCCATGAGCAAGGTACGCCGCTACCTGACGCAGGTACAACGTACCCTCATAGAAGATGAGCGCTTCCGCTCACTGATGGTATATTATGATGTAGACCCTACCTAAACCCTATACACATGAAGATAGAATTAGATGTACATACGCACACCATTGCCAGCGGACATGCTTTCAGCAGTCTGCAGGAAATGGCACGGGCAGCCGCCGACAAAGGCCTGAAGTTGCTCGGCATCACAGAACATACACCGGGAATTCCCGGAAGCTGTCACCTGATTTACTTCCGCAACCTGCACGTGGTGCCACGGCAGATGTACGGCATCGAACTCCTGCTTGGAGCGGAAATCAATATCCTCGACACGCAAGGCACGCTTGACCTGGATGAATTCCACATGAACTTGCTGGATTTGCGAATCGCAGGTATTCATTCCTTGTGCTACACGCCGGGCACTCCCGAAGAAAATACGCAAGGAATGATTAAGGCCATCGAGAATCCTTACACGCACATCATCAGCCATCCGGGTGACGGTACGGCCAAACTGCTTTTTGAACCGATTGTGCAGGCCGCAAAAGCCCATCACACCCTGCTGGAAATCAACAACAGCTCCTTGAAGCCTTGCCGCAACAAAGTGGAGGCACGGCCCAACAACTTAGAGATACTCCGTCTCTGCAAGCAATATGAGGTGCCCGTCATCTTAGGAAGTGATGCACACATCTCATTCGACATTGCGACTTACGACCATGCCCTAGAGCTGGTCAAGGAAACCGAGTTTCCCGAAAGCCTCATCCTGAATACGGATGTAGCACGTTTTAAACAGTATTTACACCTTGATAAATGATGAAACAAAGAATATTATTCGTCTGTCTTGGCAACATCTGCCGCTCCTCTTCTGCCGAAGAAATCATGCGTACGCTGGTACGCCGGGCAGGAAGAGAAAAAGAGTTTGAAATTGATTCCGCAGGCATCAGCGGTTTTCACGAAGGAGAACTGCCCGATGAGCGTATGCGGGCTCACGCCAGCCGCAGAGGCTACCAGCTGACCCACCGCTCGCGTCCGGTACGCACGGAGGATTTCTATCACTTCGACTGGATTTTAGGTATGGACGACCGCAACATCGATGCCCTGCGCGACAAAGCGCCTGACGTGGAAAGTGAACAGAAGATTCACCGCATGACCGATTTCTGCCGCAACAAGGTAATCGACTATGTGCCTGACCCCTATTATGGAGGCGCTCAAGGCTTCGAGAATGTGCTCGACATACTGGAAGATGCGTGTGAAGGACTGTTGGCGCATCTGTCCAACGAAAAGAAATAACTTGAAACTTATTAAACCCAATACCATGAGTCAAACCATTGCACCTTTTGCCCGTCCGCTATACGTAATGACAAAACCCGTAGGGGCAGTCTGCAACTTAGCTTGCGACTATTGCTACTACCTGGAAAAGGCAAACTTATACAAAGACATCTCCAAGCACGTGATGAGCGACGAGCTGTTAGAGAAATTTATCCGTGAATACATCGGCTCACAGACCATGCCGCAGGTACTCTTTACCTGGCACGGCGGAGAAACACTGATGCGTCCGCTCAGCTTCTACAAGCGAGTAATGGAACTGCAACAGAAATATGCCGGGGGACGTACCATCGACAACTGTATCCAGACCAACGGTACCTTGCTGACGGATGAGTGGTGCGAATTCTTCAAAAAGAACAACTGGCTGGTAGGCGTGTCCATCGACGGGCCACAGGAGTTCCACGATGAATACCGCAAGAACCGTCAGGGACGTCCGTCGTTCACCAAGGTTATGCAAGGCATCCACTTACTGAAAAAGCACGGGGTGGAATGGAACGCCCTGGCCGTAGTGAATGACTTCAACGCAGACTATCCGCTGGACTTCTATCATTTCTTCAAGGAAATTGGCTGCCACTACATCCAGTTTACACCGATTGTAGAGCGTATAAGTCCCCATGCCGACGGCCGTCACCTGGCCAGTCCGTTACAGAAAGACGAGAAATTAGCCGATTTCTCCGTATCACCGGAACAATGGGGAAACTTCCTCTGCACCTTGTTTGACGAATGGGTACGCCAGGATGTAGGAAATTTCTTCATCCAGTTGTTCGACTCCACCCTGGCCAACTGGGTAGGTGCGCAGCCGGGCGTCTGCACCATGGCCAAGACTTGCGGACATGCCGGTGTCATGGAATTCAACGGCGACGTATATTCGTGCGACCACTTTGTATTTCCGGAATACAAGCTGGGCAACATTCATGAAAAGACACTGGTGGAAATGATGTACAGCGAACGCCAGATGAAGTTCGGACAAATGAAACAAGACTCTCTTCCCCGCCAGTGCAAGGAATGTGAGTTCCTCTTTGCCTGCAACGGTGAATGCCCGAAAAACCGCTTCGCCCGCACAGCCGACGGTGAGCCGGGACTGAACTACCTGTGCAAGGGGTACCATCAGTTCTTCCAGCACGTAGCTCCTTACATGGATTATATGAAAAAAGAATTGCTGGCCGAACGTGCTCCGGCCAACATCATGGAAGCTATAAAAAAAGGAGAGCTCTAAAGCCCTCCTTTTTTTATAGTTGTCTGAATATATCACACCTCAATCGTTCTTCAACAACACATTCTGAATAGCCTCCTTCAGGTTCTTCTTTGGCAAGGCTCCCTGTGCCATCTGCGGAGTACCGTTCATCGGCACAAACAGCAGGGAAGGCACGCTGCGGATACCAAACAAGGCTGCCAGTTCTTCCTCTTCGTCTACATTCACCTTATAGATGTCTACCTGTCCGGCATATTCATCGGCCAGCTCATCCAATACCGGAGCCAGCATCTTGCACGGACCACACCAGGTGGCATAAAAATCAATCAAGGCCGGACGCTCACCCAGGAATTTCCATTCGTTCGGATTCGCTTCATAGTTTGCTACTCTTGTCAAAAAATCTGCTTTGGTTAAATGTACTGCACTCATATTCTTCTGTGTTTAAATTTTTACTTACTTTCCTTTGTTGCCTGATAAGGTTTCACAAAATCCTTATACAACGCTTTGTTCCCGGACGAGGTGCCACATCCTCCTGCCGCACAGCAGGACCAGTTCACCATAGCCATCAGCATCAACAACCCGCCCAATACCATCATCAGGGAGTCTGAGGCATAGATGCCATAAGCGGCAAACACTGCTCCCGAAAGGAGGCGTATCACCCGGAGAACATCCCAATTACGAAATAACCTTTTCATTGTCAACACCTTTTTTGTTTGTTTCTGATGCAAATGTAGATGGAAATGCGCAAGAGCACAACAGATTTTATTTATCTTTGTATTGATAAAATCTATTGAACCATGACATTACAACAGATGGAATATATCGTGGCACTGGACAAGTACCGCCACTTTGTGCTTGCAGCCGAGGCATGCGGCGTGACACAGCCCACCCTCAGTGCGATGATTCAAAAGCTGGAAGAGGAACTGGATGTCAAGATTTTCAACCGCGACCGGAAGAATATCACCCCTACCCGCATCGGCGAAAAAATCATCCGTCAGGCACAGATTGTGCTGAATGAAACCCAGTGCATAAAGGAAGTGGTAGCCGACGAAACGGACAGCATGAACGGTAACCTGCGTATCGGTATTCTGCCCACCATTGCTCCCTACCTCGTGCCCGACTTTATCCATCATTTCCGGAAAACCTACCCGCACGTAAGCCTGTTCATTGATGAGAAAGAAAACAAATCATTGCTTCAGGAGCTGCATTATGGCAACCTGGACATTATCCTGACCACCCCGCCGGAGGACTTGAACGGCCTGTTAGAGATTCCGGTCTATACCGAGAAGTTCGTGGCCTACTTTTCTGAAGCATGCGACCAAGCCAAAAGTTGCATCACCAACGGCACCCTCCCTCCCGAACAAATGTGGATACTGAAAGAAGGTCATTGTGTGCCCAACGGAGGAATGAATTTCTGCAAGAACAAGGACATCGGCAATCACATCTATGAGGCCGGAAGCATCGAGACCCTCATAAAAATCGTGGACCGAAACGGTGGATATACCATCATCCCCGAACTTCATATTGCGTCGCTAACCGAAAAACAGAAAGCCCATGTCCTGCCTCTTCAGGCAAACCCTCCGGCACAACGCCAGGTATCTATTCTTATCAAAGAAGACTTTATCCGCGAAAGAATGGTCAATGCGGTCATAGATACTCTTAAATCCATCATTCCCGCACCGATGCTGGAAAAGCGTCTGTCTTCACATTCCATCAGATTACGGCACTCAAAGAATGAATAAATGACAATATGTCACAGAATAAGACTTTTTGTCTTTATAATTCAAACACAAACTGACAATTTGCTACAAGCTATTCCATCAGACAGCTAATATAGTTTGCAAAGGTTTAAAAATCGGCATAGAAGGTTTAAAATAAAGGTACTACATTAAAAATGGAAGCCACAATGACCTCCATTCAAGATTTGTGGTACACTGTTTGCAAAAGAGTAAGTGAACTTGAATTTCAAAAGGGTTCGGGTTCAGAAACAAAATTGATAAACAACTAAAAATAGGAGATTATAACTATGATGCCGACTAGAAAGTATTACAATCAGAACTGGTTACCAAGTATCTTTAACGATTTCTTTGATAACAATTGGATGGAAAAAGCAAATGCTACCGCCCCTGCAATCAATGTAGTGGAAAGCGACAAGGATTACAAAGTAGAAGTAGCCGTTCCGGGAATGACTAAAGAGGATTTCAATATCCACTTGGGTGATGAAAACGAACTGGTCATCTCCATGGAAAAGAAAGTTGAAAACGAAGACAAGGAAAACAAAAAATACTTACGACGTGAGTTCTCTTACACCAAATTCCAGCAGTCACTTTACTTGCCCGACAATGTCGATAAGGAAAAGATTACTGCCAATGTAGCAAATGGTGTATTGACTATTGAGCTGCCAAAGTATTCTCAGGAAGAAAAAGCAAAAATTAATCGTGTGATTGAAATACATTAATCATCACAAATAACGGAAAACTCTCGTCTGCATCCATTGTGGGCGAGAGTTTTTATTTTGGAACTAACTTAAAACGATTGATATATGGCATTTATTGATTACTATAAGATTTTGGGAGTAGACCGTAATGCCACTCAGGATGAAATCAAGCAGGCATACCGGAAGCTGGCCAAGAAATATCATCCTGACCTGAACAAGGATGACCCGTCGGCAGAAGGAAAGTTCCAGCAAGTGAATGAAGCCAACGAAGTATTGAGCGATCCGGAAAAGCGTAAGAAATACGACGAATATGGCGAACACTGGAAACATGCCGATGAGTTTAAGCAGGAACGTGAGGCATACAGCAGGGCACAGCAACAGCACGATGGCTCCGGCTACTGGTACTCCATGAACGACGGTGAATTTACGGAAGGATTTGGAGGAACAGGGGCAAGCGGCTTCTCCGACTTCTTCGAACAGCTTTTCGGCCACGGAAGAACTGGACGAGGAGGATACCACACCATGTCGAGGGGACAGGATATAGAAGCACAGATGCACTTGTCGCTCAATGAAGCCTACGTCACCCACAAGCAGACTTTCAGCATCAACGGTGAAAATATCCGTATCACTGTACCGGCAGGAGTGGCCGACGGACAGACCATTCGTCTGAAAGGCTACGGCCAGAAAGCCATGAACGGAGGAGAAAACGGAGACTTGTACATCACCTTTGTCATCGATAAGGATGATACCTTTGAACGGAAGGGAGATGACCTCTATACCCACGTCAATATCGACTTGTACACTGCCGTACTGGGTGGAGAAGTACAGGTGAAGACCATGGACGGAATGGTCAAATTGAAAGTAAAACCGGGTACACAGAACGACACGAAGGTCCGTTTGAGAGGAAAAGGATTCCCGGTATACAAACAGACCGGCCAGTTTGGCGATATGATTGTATCGTACCACATCAATATCCCGACCTCCCTGACCGAAAAACAGAAGGACTTGTTCAACCAGCTGCGTGCTGCCAGCTGATAAAGCAGCAATTCCATAACAACTTCATTTATATCAGCTTCATAATTTCCAGTACTTCCGTGGAAGTACTACAGTACTGTCAAGGAAGTATTGTAGTACTTTCAGGGGAGTACTGTTGTACTGCCTAAGCAGTACTGAGCAACTGACTTTTCCTGATATAACTAGACGTCTTTTCTTTTTATAAACTGGAACAGTAGACACTTTGTACTCGTGTATCTGAGAAGGACTATTGTTTCATCAAGTAAGCTTTAAATGCCGCAAAGTCTTTCGACATCGGTACACTCTGTTTGGTACCTTTCATGAATGCCTGAAGCTTTTCCGGTATTTTTACTTCCACTCCAATGATGCTTTCCACTGTTTGAAGGAATTTTGCCGGATGAGCTGTTTCAAGGAACAAACCGACTTCTCCTTCTTTCAGTTCTTCAGCCAACGCACGGTATCCGCATGCGCCGTGAGGGTCGAGCAGATAACCTGTTTCTTCATACACCTTCTGCACCGTTTCACGTATCTGTTCATCGGTATAGGTTTCACCGCTGATTTCTGAAGCAATGGCATCGTGACTGCCTTCGTACAAATCCAGTACCCGGGCAAAATTACTGGGGTCGCCTACATCCATGGCATTGGCAATAGTAGCCACCGACGGACGCGGACAATACTCTCCTGTCTTCAGGTATTGGTAGAATATATCGTTACGATTATTGGCTGCTATAAAACGCTTAATCGGAAGCCCCATACGCTTGCCAAACAATCCGGCTGTAATATTTCCGAAGTTACCGCTCGGCACACAAACCACCAGGTTATCGGCCTTACCGATTTTTTTCATCTGCGCATAGGCATAGAAATAATAAAAGGCCTGCGGCAGGAAACGGGCCACATTGATAGAGTTGGCAGATGTCAACTGCATGTGCTCGTTCAAGTCTTTATCCATGAACGCATTCTTCACCAACGCCTGGCAGTCATCGAACGTACCGTCCACTTCAACCGCTGTGATGTTACGTCCCAGGGTCGTAAACTGTTTTTCCTGAATTTCACTGACCTTTCCTTTCGGGTAAAGCACATACACATGAATGCCTTCCACTCCCAGGAAACCATTTGCCACCGCACTTCCCGTATCTCCGGAGGTAGCCACCAGCACATTGACCTGCTTCTTTCCTTCCTTACGGATAAAGTATCCCAACAAGCGAGCCATAAAACGACCGCCTACATCTTTAAAAGCCAATGTAGGTCCGTGGAACAGCTCCAAAGAATAAATATTGTCTTTTACTTTTACTGCCGGTACATCAAAGTTCAATGTGTCATACACAATCTGTTTCAAAGTTTCGGCCGGTACATCTTCTCCAAAAAACGCATCTGCTACCTTATAAGCTATTTCAGGAAAAGAAAGTGTCTCAATCTCGTCATAGAACGATTGTGGCAAGGGTTTAATCTGACGGGGCATATATAAACCCTTATCTGAAGCCAGCCCTCTTACCACAGCTTCTTCCAATGTCGCGTCTAATGCTTTTCCGTTTGTACTGTAATACTTCATATTGCTATCTGTTACTGAATATTCATAAATAGGTTCATAAACTCATCTTTCTCCATCAGACCATATCCTCCTTCCTTGCAGCTGATTTCATCATAAGTCTGCACGGCATCCGGCTCAATACCCGGATAATATATCAGGAAGGGAATCGGTTCATTGGTATGCGTTCTCAACTCACAAGGAGTAGGATGGTCGGGCAATACCGCAATGGCCACCGGCTCGTCCCATTGTTTTACCGCTTCATAGACCGGACCGACAATACGGCTGTCCAAGTCCTCAATGGTTTTCAGTTTCAACGGTACATCTCCTTCGTGACCCGCCTCATCGCTGGCTTCCACATGCAGATACACAAAATCATCTGTTTTCAGTGCTTCAATGGCAGCCTGGGCCTTCCCTTCATAGTTGGTGTTATACAATCCGGTAGCCCCTTCCACGTCAATACAGCGCAAACCTGCATAACGGCCGATCCCCCGAATCAAATCGACAGCCGTAATCACGGCTCCTTTTCGGATGGACGGATATTTCTCTGACAAAGGTTCCATCTGCGGGCTGTATCCCGGACTCCAGGGCCAGATACTATTGGCCGGGTCTTTCCCTTCCGCCACTCGTTTCAAGTTGACAGGATGCGTAGCCAGCAACTCTTGTGATTTCAGAATCAGTGCATTCAACAAATCGGCTGTTTCTTGTGCCTCAGGACAGAGTGCCTTCACCAGATTAGGACGGAAAGGCTGCAAAGGGATGTCATGCGGAGGCACACAAGCCAAGCGCTTATCTCCTCCCTTAA
>OLQD01000521.1_pt1 | contig 36538 bp, 23 predicted proteins | sample 1672841 | NCBI WGS metagenome assembly OLQD01 (sample SAMEA3136729, study PRJEB25190) | human gut metagenome | biome: human gut; feature: human-associated habitat; material: faeces | place: Austria | collected 2013 | reverse complement strand
CTCGCAGAGGTCCGACGAATCATAGCCGTGGGTCGAAGGGGCAAAGCCCCGAACGACCCACGGACGCTAGACGCCGCCTGATTTATCGACCCCTTGTGGGTCGGACTAGACGAATTTACAACCTCCAGTCCGACCTCCCGCTAGGGGAGGTCGTCCCACCTTGTACGCCCCTATGCCCCCCAGTCGTTCGAAGCTTTGCTCCTTCGACTGGGGGCTATGATACGTCCGACCGCAAGCGGTCGCTTCCTTCGTCACCTGCACTCGTCTTATTATTGTCCGACAACGAGACGAGTAGCGAGATGTAGGGACGCTCGGACAGTGTCTAGCGGGAGTGCGTCCGTTGTGTCAAAGGTTACAGTGTCAATGCTTTGATAGCAATGTTCGTATTCCTGTACTACAACGGACGCACGAGCCGTGCGTCCCTACAAATCGTTACTCGTCCAGCCATACTTCTTAGCGGCGAGTATGTAGAATTGCCTTTGGGCTTATTTTACTGCTCAAAAACGAATGCCGAAGTCCTCTTTGAACTGATTTAAGATGGGGCGCATAGTGCCTTCGTCCCAATTAGTTTCTAGGCCTCGTTTGTAGATAGAGATAATACGCTCTGCTACTGCCCAATCTCCACCACTCACCAATGCTTTCTGATGAATGCAGTGAGGAATATAGGTGTAGTATAGCCAATAGCTACTATTGCTGTCTTCCCCAGTGTAAGTAACCTCCTCTATTTGCGATACGTCATTCAACATTGTGCTATCCACATTTTCCGAGACATAACGTTCCTTCTCCTCCCAATAGCTTTCTCCTGTATATTCCTTGTGAATGACGCAGGCGACATACTCCACAAGCGCTTCGTTTAGCATGTATTTATCTACGGAGGACATCCAGGAAGCTTGATCAGGCTTCACAGAAGGGAGAAATAGGTGTGTCATCTCATGCGTTAATACACGAGAGTAATAATCATCAGGATCAACCAGCAGGACCTTGTTTTCGGTATCTGGGAAAGCTTTTCCATATACAAACCCCCAGCCATCCCACGACTGAACCATATGGGAGACAATTAAATCCACCTTTGTGGGGGAGGACTCCAATGGCTTCGTGAGCTTATCCAATGGAGGAACAATTTGCTGGAGTCGACATATAGCACTGTCTATGGGTGCTGTGTCCTTAAGAGGGAGGAGCTCCAGCTCCAGCTTGATTCCACTTTCATTTGTGAGTATGTGCAACTTATCGAGATGCTGGAAGAGGACGTCAATATCAATCCCCTCAATAGTCTTTTCTTTATGAAGAAAAGCAGGACGATATAAGAAAAAGATAGATGGAGCTGTAGATACGGTACAATCAATTCTTTTCAAGGCGGGATCTATTGGATCGGGAACCAGTGGTCTATCGGATCGCGTGTAAAACAACGCATCAGAAGCATCCACTGTGATACGCAATGAATCCTGAGGCTCGCCTTTCCGAGAAAAGAAATAATTCAATTCTTCGGGCATTAGAAAGTACGTTGGACTATAGTATTCGTCGTCCATTCTTATCTGAAAAGGAGGCAAATAAGAATATCTAAGGACTGCCCGATCGGAAAAGTTCTTATTCTCTTTCCATCGAATTGCCGGAGCTACAAGGAACTTTTCGAGATTAAACTCTCGTACATATTCTGCTTGAATATAGGACAAAAGGAGTACTCCTGCTACAGTTTGTGTCCAAACATAAGGGAGCATCTTAACAGGAGCCTGATCAATAAAGAAGGTGTCTGCTGGCGTAATAAGAGAGCTTGGGATAGTCTCAATAAATTGACAGTGAAGATATGGGTTCGCACACCATGTGTCATCTGGGTTTTCATTCATTTTTGCGACATAGTCAGAATAAAACGGTCTTATCGTTAGGGTTAGACCGTTGAAGTCAGTCGACATATTTTGTTGTGCCTGCATACATAAGGAGGACACGAGGAATAGAACTATAGCTATATAGCTAGTTCTCATAGATTTGGACAAGTTGTTAAGGTTTTGCATAACTGATGAGTGTACTTGATTGGGTGAATACTGCGGTGAAGATACTAAAAACTAACAACTTGCAAGAAGAAAGGTGTCGCTTTTGCGGCGAAGGGGTACAACAAAAGGAAGGCTCGCCTCATGAGGTCGTGTGGACCTTTGAGGCGAGCCTTCCTTTTCGTTTGGTGTATCTATGGGGAGACTACATAGCGTGCTCCTGAGATAGTCTTTTCGATAGAGCTGCCGTGAATGCAGCTCTGTAAGGCAGTTGTTACTTAGCGGGAGCGGTCTCGGAGGTCTTCTCCTCGTCGATCTTCTTAGCGCGGTAGCTGGCGTCAGATCCAGTCTGACGGCTCTGCGCCTCGATCTCGTCATGCTCCTTCTGTGACATGACGAGGAGCTTGTCATACTCGGGTAGACCTGTACCAGCGGGGATGAGATGACCGCAGATGACATTCTCCTTGATGCCCTCGAGCTTGTCTGCCTTGCCTGATATGGCCGCATCGTTGAGTACCTTGGAGGTCTCCTGGAAGGAAGCCGCCGAGATGAAGCCTCGCGTCTGTAGCGCAGCCTTGGTGATACCTTGTAGGATCTGGTTGGTCGTAGCAGGCATCGCATCACGTGCTACAGCGGGCTTGAGGTCTCGACGCTTGAGCGAGCTATTCTCATCACGTAGCTTACGGCTTGAGATGATTTGTCCAGGCTTCAGGGTAGTGGAGTCACCTGCATCGGTGATTACCTTCATACCCCATAGCTTGTCGTTCTCCTCGGTAGCGTCGTTTTTGTCTACAATCTGCTGTGGCATCAAGAGGGTGTCTCCTGGGTCGATGACCTGTACCTTGCGCATCATCTGGCGGACGATCACCTCAAAGTGCTTATCATTGATCTTCACACCTTGTAGACGATAGACGTCCTGCACCTCGTTGACGATGTACTCCTGTACGGCCGTGGGACCCTGGATGGCGAGGATGTCTGCTGGCGTGATAGCACCCTCGGAGAGGGGCATACCTGCACGTACATAGTCGCCAGGCTGTACGAGGATCTGCTTCGTAAGTGGTACGAAGTACTTACGGATCTCACCTAGACGAGAGGTGATGGAGATCTCCTGATTGCCACGCTTGACGCCAGCGAAGTCGATGGTACCATCGATCTCTGCTACGACAGCAGGACTTGAAGGGTTGCGCGCCTCAAAGAGCTCCTGAACACGAGGTAGACCACCTGTGATATCACCTGCACCAGAGATAGCGCGAGGTGTCTTGGTGATGATGTCGCCCTGTGTGATCATATCGCCATCCTCCTTGACTAGGTGAGCACCGACGGGGAGGTTGTACGAGCGAAGTACATTGCCCTGCTCGTCTAGTATCTGAGCTGTCGGGATGAGGTTGTTCTTGACTCCTTGCTTGCGGATGATGACTATCTCCTTGTGTGAAGCACTCTCGTCGGTCTCGTACTCGAAGGTGACCTTCTCAACAAGATTCTCGAAGACAAGACGACCTGAGAACTCGGAGACGAGTGCCGTATTGTGTGGGTCAAAGTTGAGTAGCGTATCGTCCTTGCTGACGGTAGCTCCGTTTGCAAAGAAAATGGTGCTGGCATAGGGTACCAACTCGTGCTGCAGTATGACACCTGTCTTGGGGTCTAGGATGCGTAGCTCGGCGGTACGGTTGACCACGATGTGTGCGGGTCGCATGTTGCCATCTCGTCCAGCACGCTCTACGTCTACGTAGCGGATGTCTGAGTACTCGATAGTTCCAGAGAATCGTGCACGTACGGTAGCATCGGTCTCTTGGTTGCTTGCTGTACCACCAGCGTGGAAGGTTCGTAGCGTCAGCTGCGTACCCGGCTCACCGATAGCTTGCGCTGCGATGACACCGACCACCTCGCCGCGCTGTACGAGCTTGTTGGTGGCGAGGTTGCGACCGTAGCACTTGGCGCAGACACCGTTTTTCGTTTCGCAGGTGAGTACGGAGCGTACCTCGACAGTCTCGATACCAGCCGCGGTGATGGCAGCTACAGCTACTTCGTTGATCTCCTCACCCGCACGTACGATATACTCGCCAGTCTCGGGGTGCTTGATGTCATGGACGGATGTACGACCGAGTATGCGCTCACCGAGGGTGGCGACGACGGTACTATTCTTCATCACGTCAGCCATCTCGATGCCTCGCAGTGTGCCACAATCCTCCTCAGAGATGACGACATCGTGCGATACATCCACGAGACGACGTGTCAGATAACCCGCATCAGCCGTCTTAAGTGCGGTATCGGCTAGACCCTTACGAGCACCGTGTGAGGAGATAAAGTACTCCAGCACGGAGAGACCCTCCTTGAAGTTGGAGAGAATAGGGTTCTCAATGACCTGTCCGCCACCTGAACCACTCTTCTGAGGCTTAGCCATCAGACCACGGATACCAGCGAGCTGACGAATCTGCTCCTTCGAACCACGAGCTCCTGAGTCCATCATCATGAAGATGTTGTTGAAGCCCTCATCGTCTTGAGCTAGCTGTCTCATCAGTGAAGCGGTGATCTTGTTAGAGACGTTACTCCACGTGTCGATGATCTGGTTGTATCGCTCGGTATTGGTGATGAAGCCCTCGTTGTACTGTGCAAAGATCTCCTCGACACGCTCATTGCCCTCAGCGACGAGCTTCTCCTTGTCCTTAGGAATGACGACGTCTTGCAGACGGAAGGAGAGACCACCCTTGAATGCCATGTAGTATCCGAGGTTCTTGATCTTGTCTAGGAACTGTGCGGTCTTGGCAAAGCCACACACCTTGATCACATTGGAGATGATAGAGCGGAGAGCACCCTTACCCAGGGTCTCGTTGATGTAACCGACCTCGGTGGGGACGTTTTCATTGACCATGATACGTCCCATAGAGGTCTCGATGATCTTGCTGACGAGCTGACCGTCCTCGAGGACGTTGTCAATGCGTACGTTGATCGGTGCGTGAATGTCTAGCTTGCCCTCGTTGTACGCAATCCGAGCCTCCTCGACACCATAGAAGGTGAGTCCGCTACCCTTGACCCCCTTGCGGATCTTGGTGATGTAGTAGAGTCCCAAGACCATATCCTGAGAGGGAACGGTGATAGGTGCACCATTGGCAGGGTTGAGGATATTGTGTGAGGCGAGCATGAGTAGCTGTGCCTCGAGGATAGCTTCGTTGCCTAGGGGTAGGTGCACAGCCATCTGGTCACCATCGAAGTCCGCGTTGAAAGCGGTACAAGCCAAGGGGTGTAGCTGGATAGCTTTGCCCTCGATCATCTTGGGCTGGAAGGCTTGTATACCTAGACGGTGTAGCGTCGGAGCACGGTTGAGTAGTACGGGGTGCCCCTTCATGACGTTCTCAAGGATCTCCCAGATGACGTTGTCACGACGATCTACGATACGCTTGGCGCTCTTGACGGTCTTGACGACACCACGCTCGATGAGCTTGCGGATGATAAAGGGCTTGTAGAGCTCAGCTGCCATATCCTTAGGCAGACCGCACTCATGCATCTGTAGCTCAGGACCGACGACGATGACGGAGCGTGCCGAGTAGTCTACACGCTTACCGAGTAGGTTCTGACGGAAGCGACCGGGCTTACCCTTGAGGCTGTCAGAGAGAGACTTGAGGGGACGGTTGTTTTCGCCCTTGAATGCGCTAGACTTACGTGAGTTGTCGAGGAGTGAGTCGACAGCCTCTTGGAGCATGCGCTTCTCATTGCGAATGATCACCTCGGGTACGCTCTGCTCTAGGAGTCGCTTGAGACGATTGTTACGCAGTATGACACGACGATAGAGCTCGTTGAGATCACTTGTTGCAAAGCGACCACCATCGAGCGGTACGAGTGGACGTAGATCGGGAGGAATGACGGGTACGACCTTGAGAATCATCCACTCGGGGCGGTTGATATCCTTAGATGCGCGGAAGGACTCGACGACGTTGAGGCGCTTGAGGGCGTCTAGACGGCGCTGCTGTGAGGTCTCTGTCTGAGCTTTGTCGCGTAGCTCGTAAGAGAGGCTATCTAGATCTAGGTTAGAGAGCATCTCATAGAGTGCCTCGGCACCGATCTTTGCAACAAACTTGTCAGGGTCGCTCTCGGGTAGGTCGTAGTTGTCTGGGTGGCTCTGATCGATCTCGTCTAACTTGGCCTGATACTCCTCTTCGGTGAGGATCGTATTGACCTCTAGATCAGAGACACCGCTCTGCAGTACGATATACTTCTCGTAGTAGATGATCGCCTCAAGGTCTTTCGACTTGAGATTGAGCAGTGAGGCGAGCTTGTTAGGTAGACTGCGGAAGTACCAAATGTGCGCAACGGGTACAGCAAGCTTGATATGCCCAGTGCGCTCACGACGCACTTTCTTCTCCGTAACTTCTACACCACAACGGTCGCAGATGGTACCACGGAAGCGTATGCGCTTGAACTTACCACAGTTGCACTCGTAATCTTTGACTGGACCGAAGATTCTCTCGCAAAAGAGTCCGTCACGTACTGGCTTGTATGTTTTATAGTCAAGAGTATTCGGATTCGTAACCTCTCCATGTGATGCCGCTAGGATCTCCTCAGGTGATGCCAGAGAGAGCCTAATAGATGAAAAGGTGGTCTTGCTCTTAGGGGCTGTCTTGTATGCCATAACTTAAGTCTGACTATATATAGTGTGTAAGGATAGGGGAGGGATTACTCAATATGTACGCTGAGGGCTAGACCCTTGAGCTCATTGAGTAGCACGTTGAGAGACTCGGGGAGACCAGGCGTGGGCATGTTGTCGCCACGTACGATCGCCTCGTAAGCCTTAGAGCGACCCACGACGTCATCACTCTTGATGGTGAGGATCTCCTGAAGGACGTGTGCCGCACCGAAGGCCTCCAGTGCCCACACCTCCATCTCTCCGAAGCGCTGACCTCCGAAGTTGGACTTACCACCGAGAGGTTGCTGTGTGATCAGTGAGTACGGACCGATCGAGCGGGCGTGCATCTTGTCATCGACCATGTGACCCAGCTTGAGGAAGTAGGTGACACCTACGGTCGCCTCCTGGTCAAAGGGCTCGCCTGTACCGCCATCGTAGAGCTTCATCTGACCACCACGTGGTAGACCAGCTTTGTCGGTCCAAGCATTGAGGTCATCGAGTGTAGCTCCATCGAAGATAGGAGTTGCAAACTTGACGCCTAGCTTCTGTCCAGCCCACGCTAGAACGGCCTCAAAGATCTGTCCTAGGTTCATACGTGAAGGCACACCCAGCGGGTTCAGGCAGATGTCTACTGGAGTACCGTCTGGCAGGTAAGGCATATCCTCACGACGTACGATCTTGGATACGATACCCTTGTTACCATGTCGTCCAGCCATCTTGTCGCCGACCTGTATCTTACGCTTCTTAGCGATCAGGATCTTAGCGGTCTGGATGATGCCTGAGGGCAACTCATCTCCGAGGGTCTCATCGAGCTTGCGTCTATTGACCTCTGAAATCGTGACCTTGTCCTTCTTGATATAGTTAGCGATCGTCTGCTTGACAAGTTCATTAGTATGCTCGTCTTTGGTCCAGTCAGACATGCGCAAGTCATTGTAGTCTAGCTCGAGGAGCAGAGACTTGGTGATGCGCGTCCCTGCCTTGACCTTGACGACACCGATGTAGTCGACGAAGTCTGTTGCTGTGACCTTGTGCTTCTTTAGGATGATCTGCAGCTTGGAGACCAGCTCGTCCTTGAGTGCCGTTTGTAGCTTGGAGAGCTCCTCCTCGTAGCGCTGGTTGATCTTACGGGTCGCTGCTATACCTCCCTTACGATTGGCTCGTGAGTAGAGCTTCGTGTCGATGACGACACCCTTGAGTGAGGGCGAAGCCTTGAGCGAAGCGTCCTTGACATCACCAGCCTTGTCACCAAAGATGGCTAAGAGTAGCTTCTCCTCAGGAGTGGGGTCGGACTCGCCCTTTGGCGTAATCTTACCTACTAGGATGTCGCCTGGTACGATGCGAGCACCGACACGAACGATACCGTTAGCATCGAGGTCTTTGGTTGCTTCTTCACTTACGTTGGGGATGTCTGCCGTAAACTCCTCCATGCCGCGCTTCGTCTCACGTACGTCGAGTGAGTACTCATCGACATGTATAGAGGTGAAGAGATCCTCTGAGACGACACGCTCGTTGAGTACGATCGCATCCTCGTAGTTGTACCCCTTCCAAGGCATGTAAGCGGCCAAGATATTGCGTCCGAGTGCTAGTTCGCCATCTTGTGTGGAGAAGCCCTCGGTGAGGATCTGCCCCTTGGTGACTCGGTCTCCCTTGCGGCAGACGGGGCTTAGGTCTATCGTGGTAGATTGATTTGTCTTGCGATACTTAGGTAGCTTGTAGGTAACCTCTGAGGGCTCAAAGCTGACAAGCTCCTCCTCCTCTGTGCGGTCATAGTCGACCACGATCTTGGTGGCATCGACATAAACGACCACGCCGTCGCCCGCAGCCTCTATCTGAGTACGAGAGTCTGAGACTAGCCTGCGCTCGATGCCTGTGCCTACGATAGGAGCCTCGGGTGTCAGTAGCGGTACGGCCTGACGCATCATGTTCGATCCCATGAGGGCACGGTTAGCATCGTCGTGCTCGAGGAATGGGATGAGCGAAGCAGCAATCGAAGCGATCTGCGTCGGAGAGACGTCCATCAGGTCTACCTCATCAGGCTCCACAACGGGGAAGTCAGCCCCATAACGCGCCTTGACACGAGAGCGGATGAAGTGTCCGTCGTCGTCTAGGGGAGCGTTACCCTGAGCTACGGTCTTGTCCTCCTCTTCTTCAGCCGTAAAGTAGGCAAGCTCGGAGTCTTCAAAGCTTACCGTACCCTTCTTGACATTACGATAAGGCGTCGTGATGAAGCCTAGTTCGTTGATCTTTGCATAGACACAAAGCGAGGAGATGAGTCCGATGTTTGGACCCTCAGGCGTCTCGATAGGACAGAGACGACCATAATGAGTGTAGTGTACGTCTCGCACCTCAAAGCCTGCACGATCTCGTGTCAGACCGCCAGGTCCTAGTGCTGACAGACGACGCTTGTGCGTGATCTCAGAGAGTGGATTCTGCTGATCCATAAACTGTGAGAGCGCGTTGGTCCCAAAGAAGCTGTTGACAACCGATGCGATCGTCTTAGAGTTGACTAGATCGACGGGAGTAAAGACCTCGCTGTCACGTACGTTCATACGCTCCTTGACCGTACGAGCCATACGACTCAGACCTATACTAAACTGGTTGTATAGTTGCTCGCCTACGGTCCTAACACGACGGTTGGAGAGGTGGTCGATGTCATCGACGGGAGCCTTACCATTGACTAGCTTGATCAGGTGACGTATGATCGCAACGATATCCTCAGCGGTGAGGATCTTGACATTGGGATCTATGTCTAGACCTAGCTTGCTATTGATCTTGTAGCGTCCTACGTCGCCTAGGTCATAGCGCTTCTCTGAGAAGAAGATGTTGTTGAAGATCTCCTTAGCACTCTGATCATCGGGTGGAGTAGAGTTGCGTAGGAGGTTGTAGATGAAGTTGTAGGCAGCCTGCTCAGAGTTGGCTGAGTCACGCTTGAGCGTGTTAAAGATGATCGAATAGTCCATGACCTCTTGGTCTGTAGACTCCTGATCAGATGTGGCTAAGTCACGACGTAGGAGGATGGTCTCGATACCATTCTCTAGGATGACCTGAGCGTTGTCTTCGTCTAGGATAGCATTTTGCTCTACGAGCGTATTGTATCGTGCGAAGGTCTCAGTCTCTCCTGTCTCCTCCTCGCTCTCCTCATCGTAATACTTCAGTATGACGGAGGCAGCTAGCTGTCGCCCATAGTTAGCCTGTAGCGACTCTAGCGTGACAGGGATCTCCTCAGCGATGCCAAAGAGGTCGAGGATGTCTTTGTCTGTCTCATAGCCGATGGCACGTAGGAGGGTCGTGATGGGGAGCTTTTTCTTACGATCGATGTAAGCGTATAGCTCGTTGTTCGTATCAGTAGCGAACTCGATCCACGAACCCTTGAATGGGATGATACGAGCCGAGTAGAGTCTCGTCCCGTTGTTGTGTAGACTAGATCCAAAGAAGACGCCTGGTGAGCGGTGTAGCTGAGATACGACTACTCTCTCTGCACCATTGATGACAAAGGTCCCCGCAGGTGTCATATAGGGGATCGAACCTAGGAAGACGTCCTGTACGGTGGACTCAAAGTCTTCGTGCTCGGGGTCTTCGCAGGTGAGCTTGAGCTTGGCTCTTAGGGGGACGCTATAGGTCAGACCACGACGCAAGCACTCCTCTATCGAATACTTGGGAGGATCGACGAAGTAGTCTTCAAATAGAAGCTTGAAGTTGTTGCGAGTGTCTTCGATGGGGAAGTTCTCAGAGAAGACTTTAAATAATCCCTCTTTCTTTCTACTCTCGGCAGGAGTATTGAGCTGAAAGAAGTCCTGAAAAGATTTGAGCTGCACCTCCAAGAAGTCAGGGTACTCCATTGGATGAGCAATAGATGCGAAGCTCTTTCTAGTATTAGTTGGTTTGGATGCCATCGTATGCTTCAGAGAGAAATGGTAAATGTAGGGGAGAGGAGCTGCTCTCACGAAGAGAGTCGGGGGAGCAGATACTCACTAGCGTGTAGCGAGTTACTACTCGAGAGATCGAGCTATAAGAGTCTAGCTCTAGAGACTTGTATCTAATCCTATCTGACAGTCCAAGACACCGCCTCAACGTGTAGAGAGCGTCACTTCGTACTGTGACAGCTTCATCTGTGGGTGGTGCCTCCAGAGAGCAAAAGATGCGAAAAGGCTAAGAACTCCCCCCATACGTATCGAGGGGGGAATCCTTAACCAATATGACCTGTGTCAGACAGGTGTCAAGCGGGTTTACTTTAGTTCAACCTCAGCACCAGCCTCCTCAAGTGCAGCCTTGAGAGCCTCAGCTGTAGCCTTGTCGACACCCTCCTTGATGTTCGTAGGTGCAGCGTCGACTAGCTCCTTAGCCTCCTTGAGGCCAAGACCAGCGTGCTCCTTAACAGCCTTAACGACTGCAAGCTTAGCAGCGCCAAAGCTCTTAAGTACAACGTCGAAAGAGGACTTCTCCTCAGCCTCTGCTGCAGCACCAGCTGCAGGACCAGCTACAGCGACTGCTGCAGCTGCAGGCTCGATACCATACTCCTCCTTGAGTAGCTCCTTGAGCTCGCTTACTTCCTTTACTGTGAGATTAACAAGAGTCTCTGCAATAGCCTTTATATCTGCCATGTCTGTATTGATGTTATATTTGTTTCTGATTGAAGTGATTTCTTAGATGTTTATTGCCTCTCGGCTAGGGTATCTAAGACCCCATGGATAGTGCCAGCTGCTGAATCAAGCTGCCCGAGTACGCCCTGAACTGGGCCCTCCAGCATAGCCACGATGTCAGCAATGAGCTCTTCGCGACTCTTGATATTGACAAGAGCCTCGAGTTGGTCAGCTCCGATGTAAAATCCCTCCTGAACGTACGCAGCCTTTAGGTCGGGACGTCCGAGTTCTTTATTGTCAGAGCGGAAAGCCTTGATCGCTTTAGCAGGAGCATTAGCAACCTCTGAAAACATGACTGCTGTGTTGCCCTTGAGAGACTCATAGAGCTCTGCGTAATCGACAGATTCGATTTCGCTGAGAGCACGACGCATCAGCGTGTTCTTGACTACGACCAGCTTGACGCCACTCTTGTTGCAGAGACGGCGTAGTTCGCTCGTCTTCTCAGCATTGAGTGCCTCGATGTTGGTCAAGTAGAAGTTGGGGTAGCTCTCTATATAAGAGTGTAACTGCTCGATGACAGTTGACTTCGTTTCCTTTTTCATAGAATTGTGTTTCTTAGATGGTGAGACGTTATTCTACTACGGATACGACTGACTTGGGATCTACTTTGATCCCTGCACTCATTGTTGTAGAGAGGTAGATGCTCTTGATATAGGTTCCCTTAGCAGAGGAAGGCTTCAGGCGTACCACCGTATCGATGAACTCCTTAGCGTTTTCTCTAATTTGCTTAGGGTCAAAAGAGATCTTACCCACAGAGGTATGTATGATACCTGCCTTGTCTACCTTGAAGTCGATCTTACCAGCCTTAACCTCCTTGATAGCAGCACCGAGATCGTTTGTTACGGTACCGCTCTTGGGGTTAGGCATCAGACCACGTGGTCCTAGTACACGACCCAAGGCTCCAATCTTGCCCATGACGCTAGGCATGGTGATGATCACATCGATGTCAGTCCATCCAGACTTGATCTTGTTGATGTACTCATCGAGACCGACATAGTCGGCTCCAGCCGCTTGCGCCTCTGCTTCCTTGTCTGGAGTACAGAGTGCTAGGACACGTACCTCCTTACCGATACCATGAGGCAGTGAGACAGTGCCACGCACCATCTGGTTAGCCTTGCGAGGATCGACACCCAGGCGAATGTCTATGTCTACTGAAGCGTCAAACTTCGTGAAGGTTATCTCCTTCAGAAGCTTGGAAGCCTCATCTAGTGAATAGGACTTGCCTGCTTCGACCTTACTCGCTACTATCTTCTGATTTTTTGTTAGTTTACTCATTTCAGTTGATTGCGATTAGAGATTCTCAGGTTTCGTACCCGTCACACTAATCCCCATACTACGAGCTGTACCAGCGACCATTTTCATAGCCGACTCGACAGCAAAGCAGTTGAGGTCAGACATCTTATCTTCTGCTATAGCCTTAACTTGATCCCAAGTGACTTTAGCAACTTTGATTCGGTTGGGTTCTGCTGAGCCGCCCTTAGCCTTACTAGCCTCTAGTAGCTGTACGGCTACAGGAGGAGTCTTGACGATGAAGTCAAAGGACTTGTCAGCATAGTAGGTTATCACGACTGGCAATACTTTACCAGCGCGATCCTGAGTCCTGGCATTAAATTGCTTACAAAACTCCATGATGTTGATACCCTTAGCACCAAGTGCCGGGCCTACAGGAGGCGAGGGGTTAGCGGCCCCTCCTTTGATTTGCAGCTTAAGCTGCCCTGCAACTTCTTTTGCCATGTTGTTATTCGATTATATTATAAACAGATACACACGGAGGTCATCACTGCATCTAGGGTAGTATCCTCGTGGAGCGAGTAGAGGTCTTTATGTTGGAAGCTAGACCACTGCTCGACGCTATCCGAGAGAGTTAGCACTACACCTATGTGAGCAACTATGAGTCGGTATGCTCGATCCGTAACAATCTTCTATTCCTTCTCGACCTGTGTGTAATCAAGCTCCAGTGGAGTCTTCCTTCCGAAGATCTTCACCATCACCTTGAGCTTTCTCTTATCACTCTTGACCTCATCGATTGTTGCTGAGAAGTCTGAGAATGGACCATCAATGATCCGTACAGACTCGCCAACGCTATACTCAACGTCAAAGCGTCCAGCACCCTCAGCATCGCGATCGGCTTGTCCCAAGAGATCCTGTACTTCTTGAGTACGCAGGGGCTCTGGAGATAGCTGACCATCAGTCATACGAGAGTTCAAGAAACCTATTACATTAGGTATCGTGCATAGTGTGTGCTCTGTATCTCCAACGAGTGCAGCCTCCACCAGCACATAGCCAGGCATGTAGGGGCGCTCTTTGACGACCTTCTTGCCATTGCGCTGAGAGACCACCTGCTCGGTGGGGACTAGTACACGACGTACGTACGAGCCTAAAGTTCCATTGGACTTAGCCGCTTCTATATACTCACAGACTTTCTTTTCCTGTCCGCTGAGGACACGAAGAACGTAAAATCTCATGGGTTGTGAATCTTGACTCATGTCTTTAGTTTAGATTAGATTCGATGATATAGAATACGGTTGATCCGTTTGTGACTACTCGGTAAAGCCTTTACTAAGAGATATGGATAAAGGGGCTTCACAAGCCCTGCCTAGAGCCTGCCGTGCTTGTGTCACACGTATGCTCCTAGACTCTGCTTATCTCTCTAGGCTTAATAATATCAATGCTCTATACTAGATGCGCTGTCTAAACAAGGCCGTAGACAAACTGCATGAGCTGCTGGAAGACAAAGTCTACGCCTGCGACAAAGATGGCAATAATCACCGAGGCAATCATGACGACCACTGTGCTATTGATCAGTTCGCTACGACTGGGCCAGCTAACTTTGTGTACCAACTCGTTGTAGCAGTTTTTGGTGTAGGTACCTATACGCTTGAAAAAGTTCATAAGAGCATCTTATAGTTTGCACGGGTTGAGAGGCTCGAACTCCCGACACCAGGTTTTGGAGACCTGTGCTCTACCAACTGAGCTAAACCCGTATGATTTAGTATCGTCTCGTAGTGGACCCGTCTACTCAGATAGCGCAAGACGAGTTTTGTGCCGTGTGTGACTCCTGTCAGTCAGGAGAGATCCGGTCTGCTAGAGATGATGACTGTGGGGGTGAAAAACTCCTCATAACTCCCCCTCCCACTATGATCATTGCTCCGTGGGGAGCGAGTCTATATTTAGTGGGGGAGGGAGTTGGGAGAAGTTAGGTTGCTGACTAGCCTTAAGTAGGAAACGAAAGGCTGAGTCAGCAAAGGTTTATTAGTCCTCGAGTGCAGTGATCTGACCAGCACCGACCGTACGACCACCCTCACGGATAGCGAAGCGTAGACCTACGCTACAAGCTACTGGAGAGATGAGCTTGACGTCGATGGTGACATTATCACCAGGCATTACCATCTCTACACCCTCTGGGAGTGTGATCTCGCCCGTTACGTCTAGCGTACGGATGTAGAACTGAGGACGGTACTTGTTGTGGAATGGTGTGTGACGACCACCCTCTTCCTTCTTCAGGATATAGACCTCAGCCTTGAAGTGATCGTGAGGCTTAACCTGTCCTGGGTGTGCGAGGACCATACCGCGCTTGATCTCGTCCTTGTCGATACCACGGAGTAGGAGACCTACGTTATCACCAGCCTCACCCTCATCAAGGATCTTGCGGAACATTTCCACGCCAGTTACGACGCTCTTCTTACCCTCAGCACCTAGACCAATGATCTGAACCTCGTCGTTGACCTTAACGACACCAGTCTCGATACGACCAGTAGCGACGGTACCACGACCTGTGATAGAGAATACGTCCTCTACAGGCATTAGGAAGGGCTTGTCGATGTCGCGCTCAGGTAGTGGGATCCAAGTATCTACAGCCTCCATGAGCTCCATGACCTTCTCTACCCACTGAGGCTCACCATTGAGAGCACCAAGAGCAGAGCCACGGATGACAGGAGTGTTGTCTCCGTCGAAGTTGTAGAAGCTGAGTAGCTCACGCATATCCATCTCTACGAGCTCAAGCATCTCCTCGTCATCAACAAGGTCACACTTGTTCATAAAGACAACTAGACGAGGTACGTTGACCTGACGTGCTAGTAGGATGTGCTCACGAGTCTGAGGCATAGGACCATCAGTAGCAGCAACTACGATGATAGCACCGTCCATCTGAGCAGCACCAGTAACCATGTTCTTGACATAGTCGGCGTGGCCCGGGCAGTCTACGTGTGCGTAGTGACGATTTGCAGTCTCGTACTCAACGTGTGAAGAGTTGATGGTGATACCACGCTCCTTCTCCTCGGGTGCGTTGTCGATAGAGTCAAATGAGCGAGCCTCTGTGAAGCCTGCGTCAGCTAGCACCTTGGTGATTGCTGCGGTTAGCGTAGTCTTACCGTGGTCTACGTGACCGATGGTACCGATGTTGACGTGTGGTTTCGTCCTTTGAAAATGTTCTTTAGCCATAACCTTGTTCTTATGTTTGTCTTAATCTTGTTCGTTACAAAGGCTAACCACCCTCCACAGTCTCACTTGGATCTGTGTGCTAGGTGCTGCCATATCTAGAGCCGATGCCGGGATTTGAACCCGGGACCTCTTCCTTACCAAGGAAGTGCTCTACCACTGAGCTACATAGGCATATTGTTGTGTGGGCAGTGATGGATTCGAACCACCGTAGGCTTGCGCCAGCTGAGTTACAGTCAGCCCCATTTGGCCACTCTGGTAACTGCCCGATTGCTGTCTTGATCTGTGTGGCCAAGGCACTTCTCACGCTTGAGAGAGATGAATGGCATCACAAACTGAGTGCAAATGTACGAACTATTTTGGAAACCCCCAAACTTTCGGGCAACTTTCTTTTCAAAAAGTGCGTACCAAGAGTGTGATAGTGCGTAGTAGATAGTGGATAGGGAGTCTCTCCCTCTAAGCTCTGATCAACTCTAGTCGCTAGCGAAGACCCGCTACTCACTATCTACTACTTACCAAAACTATTTATTTGCTTTAGCGCGATCTATCTGACGCTTGAGCGCATCGATAGCCTCATCGATAGCCTCCTCAAAGGAAGCTGCTCCCTTCTCAGCGTAGTGATCATAGCCTGGCACTATGAGGCGGATGGCGGCTATCTTACCTTGGGTAGCGTTTGACTTGTCTAGTCGCAGCGTGACCTCAGCTTTGCTAATGGTGTCGTCAAAGCGTGCAAGGCGATCGATCTTCTTTTTTGCAAACTCTTGGAGTGCCTCACTGGCATCAAACTGTAGAGACTGGATGTGTACGTTAATCATAGGTGATACTTGATTTTGTGCTCTAGGGTGAGCGTGATACAATTGTTTGAGCTGCTCGAAGGAGGTGTGCGTGTATCGAGTGGTCGTATCTAGGTTGCTATGCCCTAGTAGCTCTTTGATGGAGGTGATCGGAGCTCCAGCATTGAGCATCTCAGTAGCAAAGGAGTGTCTCAGCGTGTGAGCTCCTCTGCGGGGCAAGCCTGGCACTACATCGAGTGCTTTGTGTACCACTTGATAGACGTCAGCTCCTGAGAGCGGTCTGCACTTCAAAGTAACAAAAAAATAACGAGACTGACCCACTTTTTGCTCCTTTAATGTGAGATAAGCCTTGATTTGCTCTTTTAGGGCCTCTCCAAAGGGTACGATACGCTCCTTGCGCCCCTTACCCACCACGCGTAGAGACATGGAGGCGAGGTCGACTTGCTGCGTCTCTAGGCTAGCCACCTCAGCACGGCGCAGGCCTGTCTGGTAGATAGTCTCTATGATGAGCCGATTGCGTACCGCGAGAAAGTCCTCGGGATCGGTCGAGATCGTCTCTAGTGCATCCTCTATCTGGGCCTGTGTGAGGAAGGAGGGGAGTGTGTGCTCTCGCTTGGGCCCTCGCAGATAGCGGGTCGGGTTGTCGTCGATGAGGCCTCGTAGCTGAAGATACTTGTAGAAGGACTTGACGGCGCTCAGATTCTTGTTGACCGTCGTGCTGGTCAGCTCGTTGTCCATCTGCTGCATGATCCAGTTGCGTACCAGATCTCGATCGGCATCACTAGGCTGCCACTCATCGCTGGCCAGCTCCAGGGCACACTCCATATAGGAGGTGATGGCGGGGCGGTAGGTGGTGAGCGTGAGCGGCGAGGCGTTTCGCTCTAGTCGCAGGTACTCCATAAAGGCCTCCAGCGTCTGCTGAAGTGCTTCGGTCAGCATAATGTTTGTGGTTGATACGTGATTCCGAGGAGCTTACAGAGCTGTGGGGCAAAGTCTCCAAGGTTAAACGGTCTGGAGCATAGCTCTTCTAGATAAGACTTAACTCTTGGATACTGGCGCTCCATAAGAGGCGATACGTAGGCTAAGAAAAGTACTTGTCCGATGCTCCCTTTAGGGATCTGATCTGATCGATATGGATGCCACTCGCCAAAGGCTCCAGACGTAGAAAGAAAGAGAATAACTGATGGGGTCTCGGCATAGTAATCAATTATCTCCTTAAAGATATAGTCTTCATAGGAGACTAAGTTGTAGTACTGAGCTAGGTTGTCCCTACTGTCGCCATCTAGCTCCGTGGGCGGGTCAATGGTGTTTCGATTAAAAGGGGTGAAATCCTCTGGTACTCTATACCAAATGTTGGTGGCACTCCCCACTAGATGTATTGTGGAGACGAGTGGACGCCTCTTGCCCTGACGCATGAAGTAGATCTCGAGATTGGGGTCTTGCCCACGAAGGCCTGTGACGCGCTCGTTGAAAGCGTCATACAGGATCTCTATATTGCCTACCCTTTTGATAAGGCTAGAGAAAGCGTCGTAACGTATGTCGTAGCCTCCGATCCGTCTGACGCGGTCGGAAAGCATCTCGTAGTCTATCTCGCAGGTACCGACCCGCTCCAGTCGATCCGAGAGCATCTGATACTTAAATGTGTAGGGGCCGAATTGGGCTACTCGGTCGGAGAGAGGCTCGTACCTCACCTGCCATCCATAGGGGAGCTGGTAGACCCCGTCGCGGTAGGAGTAAGCGGGCTGACCTTTTGAGTCATAGATGATGACATCCTCCAGCATCCCATCACGCAGCACGACGAGCAGCTGCCTGCGCACTATGATGCCGATATGCCGGCCTGATATGCCGGCTCCGACAGCTGTCGGGGGCTCCTGATAGTCATAAGGGTTAGGTCGTCTAGAGATATATTCCCACGTGCCATTGGGGTAGAGCATCACCTCATCGCCATCGCTCGTGATGGCACGCACCTGCGCCATAGCATAGGTCGCTCCTAGGAGTAGCAGGAGTGGTAAGAGTAGGGCCTTTAGGGTAAAGTGCTGCATAGTTGTAGAGCCTAGATGATATGTGCAAAGGTAGCAAAATAGAGAGAATGGTGTATGGCAAAAAGTTCCCTGACTGGGAAAATCCAACGCTGGCTCGTTACAATAATTTAGGTTCGACGACATATTGAAATGGCGCTGTGTCGGGGAAAAGTGATTTCCACGTGGATATTTCAAAATCTCCACGTGGAGAATAAAAAATTCTTCGGAGGAATCAAATGAAACTTCGGAGGAATGAAATGAAACTTCGGAAGAATCAAAACGCCCCCACGTGGAAAAAGAAAAATATCCACGTGGAGATTTGAGATTTTCCACGTGGATATTCGAGAAAGGAGGGAATCGGACGAATTTCCCCGTAAAGATATGTAAATAGGGATTAGAGGTTAGTAGTTAGTGGTTAGAAGTTAGAGATTAGGGATCCGATCACTCTGATAGCTCCGATGGTTCCGACAGCTAACAGCTAACAGCCAACAGCTAATCCATGGCTGACACATTATATATAGTATCCTCATCTAAGCCTTGCTTGTCGCTAATGGGTCGCTTATAGTGCGTCAGCCCTGACTCTCTGCTCTATTTCTCTGCCAAGAACTGGGAGTGTGCAGTTGAGGTGGTGGCGTTACTTTGTAGCGTCAATTCGCATGACGTTCTTCGCAACATCTCGACCTTTGTTGCCAGGCTCTATGGTAAATGAGACTCTATCTCCTTGCCTTAGCTCGTTGAAGTCTGCATCTCCAGACACATCCGAAAAGTGGAAGAATAGATTTTGTGGAAAGTGATCAATAAACCCATAGCCTTGCAGGACGTTGTTGATTACACCTACCAGTCTCTCTTTTTTCGGAAGTTCAGGTGCTTTGTAGACGGTGTTTTTGGACACAAAAAGTCCATTGATCAGTGGATCTGACTTTGAGACTCGATTGTCAATGATCTCGTGCATTGCAACTGGGTACGTCACCTCCTCTAGTAACTCTTGAGACGTTTGTGTTTTCATGGTTTTCCCAGTTTCTTCATTCGTGTATTCAAAGTCCCAACTTAAGACCATAACACGAGTCCCTAGTGTGTTTAGCTTCTTGATTAGAGGGACATAATCTCCGTCTCCAGCAATGAGGACCAACACACTAAATCGCTTATAAAAAGATTGTTCGAAAGCCTCTAGAGCTAGCCAGACGTCAATTCCCTTTTCCTGCTTTCCGCCACCTTGTTTGTTTTTCAAAGGAAGGTAGTGGGTGGTTACACCCTCTGCGCTAAGGATGTCGTCAAACAGACGATCATTAAAGAGCGTGTTCCCCTTTTCTTTTGCTTCGATAGCACTTAATCGGCCTCGAAAGTAGTGCGCGTCAACTATTTGACACTTTCGAGCGTCTATGCCTTCCTCTTTGGCTACTTTCTCTTTGATAAAGTGGTGTAATCCATTGATGTTCAATCGGCATTTGCGCTCGTGGTAGTAAGTGTAGAAGTTGCTTACGTGTAGGAAGTAGTTCCCGTCATAGAATACGCCAATGCGAGTAAGTTTGTTGTCCTTTTCCATAATAAAGTGATGGTTAGATAGTACTGTAAGATGCAATCAATAACGAGTGATTGTCATCCGCAAAGATATAGGTTTTAACGAAGTCGTGCAAGTAGCAGAGTGGGGTAGATTTCCACACATTTCAGTGCCAAGTGACACACGGGTACAAACAGTGTAGAGGCGGGCAACCAGTCTTGTCGGGCTGTCTTAATTGCGGACTACTAGAAGGTCCCTTAGTTGGGAGGGTTGGGAGCTTTTTTGTATCTTTACGGAGCAATCGAAAAACAAGAATACGTTACTATGGCAAATATCAAAGAGTATATAGCGAAGCACGAGGACCGCTTCCACGAGGACCTCTATGGTCTCGTACGTATCCCATCGATCAGTGCACAAAGCGAGCTCAAGGCTGATATGCAGCGTGCCGCCGAGTATCTGCGTGACCACCTGCTCTCACTAGGTGTGCAGGAGGCGGAGGTGATGCCTTCGCAGGGCAATCCCATCGTCTTCGGACACTATAAGCAGCCTGGGGCGACGAAGACCATCCTCGTCTACGGTCACTATGACGTGATGCCCGTGGAGCCTCTGGAGCTGTGGGAAAGCCAGCCCTTTGAGCCTGAGATACGCGATGGCCGCATCTACGCCCGTGGTGCCAACGACGATAAGGGGCAGATTATGATCCAGCTCAAAGGCTTCGAGACCGCTAAGGCTCTTGGCTTGGTCGGGGTCAATGTGAAGTTTATCTTCGAGGGCGAGGAGGAGATTGGCTCAGGGAGCTTGTCGCCTTTCTGCCGGGAGCACAAGGATCTGCTGGCAGCGGATGTGATCCTCGTCTCTGACACAACGATGCTGAGCGAGGAGACGCCGAGCATTACGGCTGGTCTACGTGGTCTCGCCTACTGGCAGGTGGAGGTGACGGGTCCCAATAGGGATCTACACTCGGGTCACTTCGGCGGTGCTGTCGCCAACCCGATCAATGAGCTGTGCAAGATCATTGCTCAGATCGTAGACGACAAGGGACGCATCACGGTACCAGGCTTCTACGACAAGGTGCTACCACTCTCCGACGAGGAGCGTGCGATGATTCGCAAGGCACCCTTCTCTGAGGAAGCTTACTGCCGTGCGTTAGACATTCGTGAGACGCAAGGCGAGGAGGGCTACATCACGCTAGAGCGCAACAGCTGTCGTCCTTCCTTTGACGTGTGCGGTATTTGGGGCGGTTATCAAGGCGAAGGTGCCAAGACCGTGCTCCCCTCGAAGGCTTACGCTAAGCTCTCGTGCCGTCTGGTGGCTAATCAGGATCATGAGGAGATCTCTCGCCTGATGAAGGAGTATATCGAGCAGATCGCACCTAAGTCAGTACATGTGAAGGTGACGCCGATGCACGGCGGTGCGGGCTACTACTGCCCGCTAGACCTACCCGCTTACCAAGCAGCTGCACAGGCGGTCGAGAAGGCTTACGGGGTGGCTCCGCTAGCGATACGCAGTGGCGGTAGCATTCCGATTATTGCAGCTTTTGAGGAGATCCTCGGACTCAAGACGGTGTTGATGGGCTTTGGTCTGGAGGAAGATGCAATCCACTCGCCCAATGAGAGCTTTTCGGTGGGCGTCTTCCGCAAGGGTGTCGAGGCGGTAGCTGAGTTTTACCGACTATTTAACTAAACGGGCATGAGTAGTATACTAATTAAGGAGTCGCTCATCGGAGGGGCGACGCAAGATCTCTTGATCGTGGACAATCGTATCGACAAGATCGGTACGGATCTGCTCCCGATCGATGAAGATACGATTATCCTCGACGGCCGTGACAAGGCGGTCGTGCCAGGACTCTGCAACGGACACACACACTGTGCCATGACGCTCTTCAGAGGGTATGGCGATGACCTGCCGTTGCAGACGTGGCTGGAGGATTACATCTGGCCCGTGGAGGCGCACATGACGGAAGAGGATATCTATGTCGGTGCTTTGCTCGGCTGTGTGGAGATGATCCAGAGCGGTACGACCTGCTTCCTCGATATGTACACAGCGCCTGAGGCGACCGCTCGTGCGGTGCTGGAGACAGGCATAAGGGCTAATCTGAGCTACACGCTCTTTGACCGTGGCGATGCCGAGCGGGCACAGCTAGATCGCGACAATTGCTACCGCTATGAGCAACTCTTTGCGGAGCTCCCTGAGCGGATCGGCTGGAGTGTGGGACCACACGCTATCTACACCGTTTCGGGTGATCAATTGCACTTCGCGAAGGAGTTTGCCGAGGAGCATGAGATCCCCATTCACCTGCACCTCTCAGAGACAGAGCGTGAGGTGAAGGACTGTATTGCCGAGCATGGCACGACGCCTGTCCGCTATCTAGAGCAGATCGATGCGCTCTCGCCTCGCTGCATCATGGCGCACAGCTTATGGCTGGACGATGAGGAGCTGGACATCCTAGCACGTCACGGCTGTACATTGGTTCACAACCCGGCGAGCAATATGAAGCTGGCTAGTGGGGGACGCTTCCGCTACGAGGAGATGAAGGAGCGGGGCATCCCTGTGGCTATTGGTACGGACGGCTGCTCCTCGAGCAACGACCTAGACATGTACATCGCTATGCGTATGGCTTCGCTCCTGGGCAAGGTGTGGCGCTACGACCCGACAGCGGTCTGCGCTCCCGACATCTACCGCTCGGCAACGGAGGTGGGCTACGCTATGCTGGGACTCAAGGGCGGACGCATCGAGGAGGGCTACCTAGCCGACCTTTGTCTCATAGACCTCAAGGCGCCGAGCATGGTGCCTTGTCACAATCTTACTTCTAATCTAGTCTACGCAGGCTCCTCGATGATCGTCTCGACGACCATCGTAGACGGAGCAATCCTCATGCGTGACCGTGAGATCGTCGGCATGGAGCGCATCATCGAGATGGCTCGTCGCACGGCTCACGACTTACTTCACCGTAAGGGGTAAAGACCTATTCACTATCAAACGAACATAGACTATGGACTTTCAAAAATATCAGCAAGCAGCCGACTATATCAAGAGCAAGATATCGGCACAGCCCCGCGTGGGCATCATACTAGGTAGCGGCCTGGGCAATCTAGCCGACGAGATCGCTAACCCGACCATCATCCCATACAGCGAGATCCCCAACTTCGCACACTCGACCGCTATCGGGCACAAGGGCAACTTCATCTCTGGCACGCTGGGCGGTGTCCCCGTGGTGGCGATGCAGGGACGCTTTCACTACTATGAGGGCTACCCGATGGAGGTGGTCTCGCTGCCAGTGCGGGTGATGAAGCTCCTCGGCATCGAGATCCTGATCGTCTCTAACGCTGCGGGCGGCATCAACCCGAACTTCCACGTGGGTGACCTGATGATCATCAGGGATCATATCAATATGTTGCCCAACCCGCTCATTGGTCCTAATGATGAGAACTTTGGCGTCCGCTTCCCCGATATGACGCGTGCTTACGATCGTGAGCTGATTGCGCTCGCTGAGACCATCGCCCAGGAGCAAAAGCTGGCACTCCAAAAGGGTGTCTACGTAAGCCTCACGGGTCCCTCCTACGAGACGCCCGCAGAGTATAAGTATTGGCAGACGGTCGGTGCTGATGCGGTCGGCATGAGCACGACGCCTGAGGTGATTGTGGCTCGCCATGCGGGTATCCGCGTCTTCGGCATGTCCGTCATCACCAATGAGGGGTGGCACTTCGAGGGAGACTACACGAACGATGGCGACGAGGTGGTCGCCGCCGCCAATACCGCCTCCAAGCGTATGGGTGCCCTCATCGCAGAGCTCATAGCACGTGCCTAACTCGATAGACGAAGAGACGATCGCCTCACAGCTTGCCGCCATACGTGCTGCGCTCCGCACACGTATGGACGGCTCTGTGGCGCAGTCGATGCGGGAGTCGGGACTGGACTACCGCTACAATTGGGGCTGGACACGTGGCTATCTCCTAGAGCTTGCTGCGCAGTACCAGCCCTCCCGACAGCTTGCCGAGGCACTGCGGGACACCTCCGTGCGGGAGCTGCTGATCCTCTCCACGATGCTCTTCCCCCGTGAGGAACTTACGGAGCAAGACGTAGCGGCTTTCCTCGAGAAGGCAACCAATGTGGAGCTACAGGAGCAGCTCGCCTTTAACCTCCTATCATACGCGCCACTAGCCATTCGCTGGGCGGAGGAGGTTGTCTTAAGCAACGCTACAGATGAGTCGAGGCTCTACGTGGCGCTCCTGACCATCGCAAACTATACGAAGCGACAGCCTGACAAGCCTTTGCCTGAGAAACTGACGGAGGCTCTGGAGTCGTATGTTTCTGCCGAAAAGCTACCGATGCATTGTCGCCGTGTGGCGTATGATCTGCTGGTTACATTAGAAGAGCGCACTGCAAGCAATGAGTGACGCATACTTTATCTCAGAGGTGTCGTGGGAGGTCGCCAACAAGGTGGGTGGCATCTACACCGTCCTCTCGTCACGAGCAGGCGAGATGATGCATCGCCACGGGGCGGAGCAAGTTCTTTTCGTGGGTCCTCGACTTCGACCGACGGAGGATATGGTAGACTTTCGCACGAAGACCTTTTGCACCACCCTGCCCAGTCACATCTCGCTACTGGGCGTGGAGCTACCGATCACGCAGGGCTACTGGCTCACGCCTGGGGGTGAAGCGCAAACGATCCTCGTGGACTACAAGCCGCTCGTCATAGTCCGTGATCAGCTCTACTACCTCATGTGGCAGCACTACGGCATCCAGTCGGACCTCGGTTATGGCGACTACGACGACTCCTGTCTCTTTGCCCTTGCAGCTGCCGCGACACTGCTCGCTGTGACTCCGCAGCTCGCATCGCCTGGGAGTCAGCCGATAGCTATTTATAATGAGTGGATCACCGGCATGGGCTTGCTCTATCATCACCTGCAGCAGCCTGACCTGCGCTCGCTCTTTATCACCCACGCTACGACCGTGGGGCGCTCTATCTGTAGCAATGGCAAGGATCTCTACCGCTACTTTACGGGCTATCACGGAGATCAGATGGCAAGCGAACTGCATGTCGAGGCGAAGCATGCACTAGAGAAGGCGGCCGCCCATACCGCCACCATCTTTGCGACGGTCAGCGAGGTGACCGCTCTGGAGTGTACACAGCTTTTGGAGCGTACGCCGGTGGTCTTGCCGAATGGCTTCCACGCATTGGCCACAAGTCGCTTTAAGACGAAAGCTCGCCAGCGACTAATAGACGCGGCCAGCCGGCTTTATGGCAAAACATTTGCTCCTAAGGGCACGACGCTCGTCGCTACCTCAGGGCGCTACGAGTATCGCAACAAAGGGATCGACCTCATTGTTGCCTCGCTCGAGAGCCTCCTCCAGCAGCAAGCGAAGCTTTCGTCTGACCTCATCCTTTACTTCTTCATTCCCGCTTGGGTTGCCGAGCCTAGAGCCGACCTCACCTATCTGCTCTGTGATACCGACCCAGAGAGCGGTATCACCCCGTTACAGTATCCTTACTTAACGCACTGGCTGCACAACTTGCGAGAGGACACCCTCGCCGGACGCCTCGGCGAACTCCTCGAGAGAGGAGCGACAGCGCAGCACATCTATCCGATCTTCGTGCCCACCTACCTCGATGGTCATGACGGCATCCTAGACCTGCCTTATTATGATCTGCTGAGTGCCCTCGATCTGACCCTTTTTCCCTCGTACTATGAGCCGTGGGGCTACACGCCGCTAGAGAGTATCGCCTATGGCGTGCCGACGGTGACGACAGACTTGTCTGGCTTTGGCCAGGCGATCCTAGAGCTTTATAGCGAGCCTGCTACGGACAGCCTGCAGCACGGTGTACAGGTCATTCCACGTCGTGATCATGACGACGCCTTTGTGACAAAGGCACTGGCGACGATCCTAGAGCAAGCTACCGCAGGACTCCCGAAGGCGTGCTACAAGCAAGCTCGGCAGACAGCCGCCCAAGCGCTCTGGGCACACTATTACAACTATTATATAGAGGCTTACCGTCAGATGATGACGCTGAGCTAGTTGATCAGCTGCGTGCGACTATCCTGATCGGTTCTGGCAGGCTCCTTCTCGGAGCGCGGCACCATGCTCTGGGCGAGGTAGTCAGGACGATTGGCGTAGATGTATAGGACGCTACCCCCCTTGATCGCGTCAATGATCGGACGCGCCAGTGCACGAGGCACTGCGGGGCAACCGTAGCTACGCCCGAGACGTCCCTGTCGGATGATCTGATCATTCACATAAGCGGCACCATGTACGACGATAGCACGAGCCCGTGCCTGATCGTTGTACCCACGCTCCAGCCCGTCGAGACGTAGCGAGTAGCCGTTGCTCCCGCTGTAAGTCTCATTGGTTAGGTAAAAGCCCAGAGAGCTCTGATGAGAGTTCGGTTGATTGGAAAAAGAGGTAGCGTAGTTCTCCCCACTACCACGTCCATGCGCGCAGAGCGTAGCATAGAGGAGCTTACCCTGCTCCATATCGATAACAAACATACGCTCCTGAGTCGAGGGCTTGGAGAAGTCCACAATGGTGAGCCGTGAGCGATGCTTATTTGAGATCTGATTGTATCCCCGCACGCCTAGGCTAAAAGCCTCAAACGAGAGCCTCCCCTCCAGTCCCATCTGCTGGTAGAGCTGATTGATCTGCTGTCGCTCTGCAGAGGTAGGTACGACCGTCACACGGTGTCCCGTGGGCGGTATATCCCACAGCGAGACATCAGACCCAGCTACGTAGCTAGGCATGAGTATCATCAAGATTATCAACCATCTAAGTGAAGAGCGGTGAAGCGTATGCATATCTAGTAAAAGGCTCATTAACGCGCCAAAGGTACGAAAAAGAGATTAGATGTTAGAGGTTAGATGTTAGATGTTAGTTTCTAGTAGCACTAGCACCCCTAGTGCCACTCTCTAAAAACGCAGTCGGTCGGCACACATTGCTGTGTACCGACCGACTGATAGTGCTCGACTGCTTAGAACCAGAACCACGGGTAGTCCCAAACGAGTCGGGTCGTATTCATAAGCTTTTCCCAGTTGTAAGAGGAGGTGGTTCTTGCCCCATTATAGCCAACCGTAATAACAGACATCGTTGGCTTGAACACGCTCTCAGGGATCTTTAGATAAAACTCGTAAGAGAGATTGTTCTGACTGATGGGCGTGTCACTGAGCGTTAGATAGTTGGATATATTGACATACCTTCTCGTATCATCATCGTAGATATTCCAGTATGGTTGACTATTATTGGGACGTCCGTAATACTCGCCATTTGAGTAGTGTAGGAGTTGTCCCTTGACCTCCACGCTAGTAGCTGTGAACACATGCTCATCACTTGCCATCCACTTTTCCAAAGTTTTGGTTGCACTAACGGTAAAGGAGATGTAGCCGTACTCAGATTGAACCTGATATACACTCTTTATCGTTACCTCCTGATTCATATTCGCAGGAGCCTTCTTCGTATCATAGGTTAGATAAAACAGTCCATCGGAGTTGGTGGGCTGGATGTAGTACGTTCCTTGGGGGACGGCGTTACCTTTCTGAGTGAAAGGACTGGTGCTAGGCATCGGCCGCCTTGTATTAGAGGTGCCAGGATCCTTGAAGTAAAGGCGTATAGGCTTGGACTTGTAGGTCGAGGCACTGGGATAGATCGTCTCCGTCTCGTAGTAAGGGGAGGAGAGGACGATATCGTGGCTAGGGGAGGTTATCCCATCATTGACTAGCATAGGGATGCGTACGCGCCCATTGTGACGATCGTAAGAGTCTGTCTTGACGATATAGCGGTAGTAGACCTTGCTGCCACGCTTGACGATGGTTAGGTTCTCCGTATTCCCTTTTGTATTCCTTGGGGAGAGATCTGGAGCCTCGATGAGCACCTCAAAGGGGAAAATACCCTTGGGCAGATTCTTGTATATATCAAACTCGAGGAACTTATTCCCTGGTTGCGAAGCATCATCGACCAGCTTAGCCTTAAAGAGTAGCGGCTTGCGTATAGTAATCTCCACATTACGTATCAGGGGATTGGTAGCACCAGTAACAGGCTTGCCATCTATACGCTCATAGGTGTATAGATCCTTAGGATTGGTGGGGGGCGTATCGTCAGGAGCGTAAGAACGTAGTCCAGCTACCTCAATGGAGTATCGCTCGACAGCATCGGAGGGGATGTTTTTGACCTCGATGCTAAAGTGGTCGTCATTGCCCCTACGCGTGCTTATCTCTGTCTGTGTCAGAGCGCCCATGTAGAAGTCATTGTCACTCCACCGCTTGTAATACCTGATATACTGTGCACCAAAGCCTGCTCCCGTAGCACTCCCATAGGGTTTGAAGCGATAGTTGCTATCGGTGATGGCAAAGCTGGTGTTAAAGTTATACGTACCAGGACGCACGATGAGTATCTGGACGGGGTCTGTCTTGAGTGTAAACATCTCATCAGATACCTGCGTGAACTCCTGTAGCTCGATCGAGGAGAATATATTATTGTGCGCAGGGGCTGCTATAGCCTCAGCCATCGTCGCGTAGCCGTCCGAATTGACCGCCGTGATAGTCACCTTGTAGTGATTGTTGCGGATGATCGGGAGGACGCGGTCGCTGACGATGTTTTCCTCGGTGCGCTTGGCAACGAAGTCTACCTTGTAGTAGCGGGTCGCTGTGGATCCATTCTTGAGCTGCTTCTCTCCCCGAATGATGAGGAAGACCTTCTTGTCCCCGTTGTTTTGATGCTCAAATAATCTAAACTCAGCATCCGCTGAAACGATATGCTCAGGGATGTCATTAGGGATGACCTCCACATCGGGAGGGGTCGTTGCCTTGGTCGGTGCATAGGGAAAGGAAAAGGCGTAGTTGTCCATCACAAAGGGAGCTACTGTGCCGCTCTTATGCACATTGCAAGCGGTAAAGCCTGTCAGCTTGAAGCCATTCGTTGCCGGAGTTTTATTGACTACTGTGATCTTGGCATGGCAGCGTAGGAGCTTGACGACCTTGCCTTGTAGCGACTGTCCATCTAGCTTATTTAGCTTAACCTGTGCCCACATCGGGTCAAAGGCCTTGGTCTTCCCGTTATTGCCATTGGCAGACTCAATGCTTGTCGTCAGGTTAGGTATAATCGCTCCAGCCGAGTTGCCCACGAGGAAGTAGTCTTGCGTCTGTCCGGTCCAGTCGTAATTAGCCACGAAGTGTAGGTATCGGGGCTTGTCACTCTGTATGAAGGTCGCCTGGAAGCTCTTAATCCTCTTGATGGAGCCTTTCTTGCCATCAGGGAGGAAGGCGTCATCACCTAAAGGATCAGCCGAGGCAGGATCTCCTAGCACAGCATCTGTCGAGTAGAGAAACTCTTGATGCTCGTTGAAGACCAATATGCGTAGCGAAGTGATCTTCTCGACCTGGTCATCGTTGATAGATTCACTTCTGAGTGCTAGTTCACGCAGATCATCAGCGTGTAGTCCTAGAGTCAGCGTGATCGAGTCGCCCACCTTACCCTCTGGTATGAGCATGCCATCCATAGGCTCTCGGGCACACCCTGCGAGTAGCAGGAGCAGTGGCAGGGCTATATAATAAAGATATACTCTTCGCTTCATAAGAATTGGATTACTGCTCGTCATACATATATGTGTCAAAGATGGGTCGGACATAGACCTCGGGAATCCATTTTTTTAGACTTGCGTCCCAATAGGTTGGAGCCTTCGAGATAGGAATAATACTCTTAGTCTTAAACTCATACACCATTCCCTCCTCTGCTACCCAATAGTAGGCGCCAAAGAGTAGGGACTCTACCTCTGTATTGGGATCTCTCTGCATCTCGTCAATAAGTTTCATCTCAGCAGAGGTAGGAATACGCCACCGCCCTTGATACTTGAACTTCTTGTGAATGGTACGCCATTTCCAATTATAACCAGGAGTAATGTTATAGTACTCTCTATAGTTGTCTTCAGCACCAAACTCACCCTCGAAGTATTCGTAGCAGCGAGTCTCGGCATCCCAATAGTATCCTATGATGTTTTGCGCTTTAGCCGATCTTCCGTTGACAGTCTTAGTGCCATCGTTGTAGTTTGCTGGGTCGATGTAAGGATTATGCACTCCCCAAAAAGCACTAGACAATGGACCGAGAGCGGGATCAGCTGAGATATCATACGTCGCAAACCTCTCACGGTTCAAACCATCAGGTACATTGGCAAGCCGCTGGTAACAGGTGAAACTCATACCATGCTGGCTGGCGATGATGAACTGTGGAGAGATGAGCTGGTTGGATGTGTGATCAGTCTTAGTCCGACCCGTTATAGGATCCACTGGAGAGCCGATGCGCTCACCCTCTCTAGGAACTAGAGTTGTAATCTTGAAGTTCACATCGTTGACCTGAGGAGAGGAGGTTGTTTCTCCCTGATAGGTGCCGAAGACGCCAAGCGTGGAGTGATATCTAAAGTCAGCGTAGACGGGTCTCATATTACCATAGTCGTCTAATTGTAGCTCCGTGCCATTGCGGAAGCCCTGAGAGCGTTCGCCCGTGACATACCTATTGGGGTATTGCAAGGCGTGCACCACTTGGCTTAGGTTACCGCCTCGTTGCTTTACGGTGAACTCAATGTGATACGGAATATAGTTGACCGGCACTGGGTGCTGGATCGTGATGACTCCATTGGAGAGGTAATCCGCTGAGGGGGTAATCACGATGCCGTCCCAAGGTAACGTATTAGGCTTACTAGAGACTGTCTCAACAACCTGCCCCTTGGAAATCTTATATAGTGTGGACTTCTCCTTGCTATACACACGTCGGAGGTGTACACCTCGCTTGTCGTAGTAGTCGTACCAAGCACTCTCTATCTGAATATCTACGGGCAGACTGGAGGCATAGGGGATGGAGACCTCATTGACATCTGCCATGATGGGGTACTTGTCATACACCTCGAGGTACTGCGCTTTGAGGAGCTCGCCGTCGACGGCCTCAATTAGGTTCCACGGAGTGATAGCTATGTTGGAGGTGATGTCTACGGGAGTGTCTTCGTTGAGACTACCTAGCACCTCGATGGAGGTGAGAACGTCATAGAGATGGTTGCGCTCGAGCTTGTGGAGCATATCCTCTTTGACCTCCCCGAGAGCCTTGCGATAGTTCACCGGTATGCGGTAGTAGTAATTAACCCAAGGGTCTGTCGCTGCGGCTCCTTCGGGACGCATAGTCAGCTTGAGACGTAGGAAAGTCTCATTTGTCGAGGTGCTACGCCAGTCATGCTCGTAAGCGTAAAAAGGCACTGTACCATAAAACTTGCCGTCTTCCTTGCTATTCTTATACCCTAGAGCAGAGAAGTCGGTCACGGCCATGGGACGGTAGGCGGAGTTGTGCCAGTCGCTACCATTGGGCTGATAGGGTGAGTCACTCCGTACGATCTTCGTCTTCTCTGGATAGCGTACGAGACAGACTTCAGGTACGCTGCCTGGCTTGACCACGTAGGGTGTCTCAGTGCCGTTCTGATAGTCCTTGACATCGATATGATCGATCCTCAGTCGAATCTTGGCAGCCGCACGATAGAGTTCGATCGTCCCTAGCTCTGCTCTTGGGTTTTGAAAGCCCCAAGTGACGGTCGTCTGGAGTGCGCCATCCATGAGGAACTTATCTTGTGGAGCTATCTTGCCGCTTTGTGGAGCTGGGTTGAGCTTGCTCTGATCGTCCTGTATCAGCTCGTAGAGAGCTGTCTTCGTTGTGGCGCTCGTGGCGATAGGCTTGCTGGCATTAACCACCGCGATATAGTCTAGTGGCGTACCCTCGAGCTTAGGAAGGTCATCCTTGGGGATAATAAAGGTAGCACGACTGCCGATCTCGCTACCCGTGAGCGCCTCCTGCTTGAGCGGAGTGTAACGCCCGACGAGATTGCCTGTTGCTGGATCAAAGACAAAGAGCTCTATGCTCTCGATCTTGTTCTCATTAAGCAGGGCGCCTCCGTGGAGCCCGTTCTCCTTGTCACCCTCCTCCTCGCCGACGTGGCTACGGAGCGCGGCCGTGGTCGTCTGCTCGGTACGCGGTATGAGCGTGAGCTCGAGAAGCTTGCCATCGCCCTCGGAGATGTGCAGAGCATCGTCTGTTCGCTCACTAACGCAACTGGTGAATGCCACACAGATGCCCACGAAGGTGAGCACGGTGCAGAGGGCTATGCGTGCGCTGGTCTGGATATTATATCGAAGCTTTGTCATTGCGAGTCTTAGTACATTACTTGTTTGATACGCCACCGCTGAGAGCCTCCGCCATCCATGTAGCTGTCACGGGTTCTCTGAGGGTTGAGGTCTAGCTCCTTGCCATCGACTACGATGTAAAACTGAGTGTAGTATGGCTCAGAGGTAAACTCCTGTCGGGGCTTGATCTGGAATGTATAGGTTTGTGGAGGAATTTGACCGACGATGTCTGGCTCTACTACCTGATCGTAGGTCTTGCCTGTAAAGAGGTAGTTCAGTCCGTTCGTGATGGAGGCTGACCAGATAGCACCTACGGGCTTGGTAATCTCAAAGGTCACCTCTACGATCTCGTTGTGTGAGAGGAGTACCTCCTGAGATATGTCGTTTAGATCACGTGTAGCATTAGTTTTTGGATTGACGACCTTGAGGTTACACTTATACTCCGGTAGCGTGAACTGCAGCTCTGACTCAATCAGTCGCCAGGGCATCACCTTAAAGTTTATGACTAGGTACTTACCATCGGCAGGTACATTGATGTCGTAATGATAGTGATGGTTACGGACGATGCTGTAGTTGGCATGGTTGCTATGTATGTTGCCATAGGCTACATCTAGGTAGGTGTATTCCGACCCTGGGGTCATGTCTTGTGTGTTCTGATTGGAGATGATAGGGATCTTGTGCACGACGCCACTCACCATCTCTATCTGTATGTAGCTGGGAGTGCCAATGGGCATATCGCTGTCCGAATTCCATCCTAGTGTAGTGGAAGCCTTCCCGAGGAGTCGCTCCGGGATGTACATCTTGGCTTGGAAGCTATTGCCCGTGATGGAGCCACTACCATTAAAAGGCTTTTCGGTTAAAGCTACAGAGGCAGATTTACTATTCTCCATAAAGGAGTGCTGCGTAGCTACGTTGCAGATCTTGATGCTCTTGATCTTGCTGACGCCATCTCCCGTGAGGTTGAGGCTGACCTTGGCTGAGGAGCGAACTAGATTGACGGTCTGTTGCTTTGTGCCAGTCTCGGGGCTGTCAGACCAATTGCTGACAGGCTCGAGAGGCTTCGACGTATTTGTCGTCGGAGTAAAGGGCTTGGGTACGCTCACACTCCCGCCAGTGGGTATGATTTGGTTCTCATAGATACGTGCCATCGGGAAGAGACTCTTCTCCGTGCCATTCATGACGGCACCATTGTAGAGTGGTGTGCCTGTGTCACGGCTCTTGAAGCTCTCGAGATGCTGTAGCGTCGTCTTCAGGTCGGCATAGTTCTTTAGCCCCTCTAGCGTATTCCGCCAACTCTCAGGGTAGTTTGCCACAAAGCAAAAGTGGTACCGTGCCCCCTCCTCGGGTTGTAGCTCCATGAGGAAGTATTGCTCCGTCGTGAAGTGACTCTTGACGAGTAGGCTCTGAGCATCTGTAGCTCCCACCTTATAAATCAAGACTGCTAGCTCGCCTACATAGTCTTCATAGTCCTTGGAGTCAGACTGTATAGAGGGATTGTTGCCCTGCTCACGCAGAGAAGTGTTGGGGAGTTCTATTCCCCCCATTGAGAAGCGCAGACAGGTGGTCCGACTAGGGTCATCGTCAGGCACGGCTCCTCCGTTCATCCGCTGGCACGATACAGATAGTAGCGTGCTGCAGAGGAGAGCTAGGAGTGTGATGTATAATGTATTGCGAGACATAATAAGCTGAGAGCTGTATGTGTGTTAGGGAGGGGAGTGGTGGATAGTGCGAGGGGAGTGGGAGGCCCTTAGTATCTATTGATCAGATTGACTGGGAAGGAGTGTATCTGATAGTTGTTGATGAAGATATGGATCACGAGATTATTGTCCTTACACTTATCTTCCAGCTCTAGGACAATGTCAAAGTCGTGGGTACACTCTAGGTTTACGTTGGGGTTCTCTAGTAAGACCTTCCCTAGGAGGTCCTGCTCGAGGAAGTCCTTCTTCTCCTTCTTGTTGTGTAGGCGTAGGAGGTTGTGGTATCCACTCTTGAGCTCCATGAGTGTGAAGGAGAGGGTCCTAGCAAACTTATCTTTGTATAGCTCTACGCCTGGATAGTTGAGGGTCGGAGTGCCTAGTGGCATGCGTCGGTTGATGAGGTAGGTGCCATCGGCCGAATAGGTCAGTATGTCAAAGTCGTCAATGTCGTAGCGGTCCCGTACACTCTCGTGGAGTCGCAGGGTAATGTTGATGCGGTTGGTCACTTCTAGCATGTTGATGGAGACATTGGCAAATACGGTACCGTACTCCTTACGGTCTGGTAGAGAGACGACACGGCTCTCCCCTTGCCATACCTTATGCTCTCCGAGACTGATGGCCTTGTCATTCTCGGCACGTAGACGTAGCATGACATCTTTTTTGGTTGTCGTGCCCTCTACAAAATTCCCCAAAGTGAAGTATTGGTCTGGCGTGCCACCCCATGCGATGAAGGAGTACTGTCCATTCTCGACGGGAGGAAGCTCGACCTTGTACACCTCAGTCAGATCCACCCATCCAGTCACCTTCTTTACTGTGACTAGCACATCGTTTAGGTCGAAGGCGAAGACATACAGCCCATTTACCTCACCCACAGCCTCTGGTGCTTCCATACAGGGGGTCTGATTGTAAAAACTGATGTACACCCCTTGAGGGCACTCCTCGAGATCCTCGTAGATAATCTTGCTACAAGCGGTGGTGAGTGCTAGGAGAGTGAGTAAGGGAAGTATAATATGGTGAACCCTATTCATAGCTCTGATGTTTGATAGAAGTGATAAGAAAGGACTACAGGGGGGCTGGATGCCTCAGTGAGATGGGGGACCAACGCCCCCTGTAGTCGTCTGTTGTGCGATCTACTCAGCCTCTATATTAGGATAGAAGCTGGGTCGATGATTAGTAACGGTTGATAAGATCTACCTTATAGCTGTGGATCGTCCAGGGGAGTACCTGCAGCTGTACAGAGAGGTGAGTCTTCTTCGTCTCGAGAGGCTCATCAGGCTTGATCTCATCCTTGTCTGCTACACCCATCTCGCCGAAGCCAGTGATGTGTGCATGGTAGACCTGGTTGCGTACCGTAGGAGACTCGCTGATTGTCTTGGTCAGGTCGTTATAGTCGACGTTTGGATTCAGCCAGATGTAGTAGTACATCTCACCGTTCTTGTACTCCTTAGCGCTCTGCTTCTTTTCGGAGGTGCTTGTTGCGTTGACATCCATAGCCTCAGCCTTCTCCTTGGTTGAGTAGAACTTACCATCAGATAGACCTAGGTAAACAGTCTTAGCAGCGTCGTCTGCAGGAGCAGTGCCATCGATCTTGTCTACGGTGAAGGTAGCCTTGATCTCAAACATGGTCGTGTTGCCCTTCATGTACTTGCCTTCAGCGTGTGTGACAGGGAGGACGAACTTGCTAAACTTCTCATCACCTAGAGCTTTCTTGACTTTATCAACGGTGTTATCTGTTGCAGTGATAGCAGCCTTGTAACCCTCAGCGTCAGAGTAGAGCATCTTGTTTGCACCCTCTGTAACTAGGTCAGCCCAAGTGCTAGATGTAGGAGCGAAGTCATAGACAGGAGCTGCGACCTTCCAGTCCTTACGATCCTCTAGGACGTTGAACTGTAGGGCGCTACCAGTGACCTGATAAGCGATATCCTTGACGGTAACCGTTGCGGTCGTTTCCTCTTTTGTGACTCCCTGAGCATCTGTGAGGGAGCGCTTGACTTCGATCGTCTTCTTGACCTGATCGTCTACAGTAACGATAGCACGCGATGCGACACGTGATACGCGTACCTCGACACGGTTAGCCTTACCACCGATAGCGTCTTCCTTGCTGACGTTAGGTGCGATCGTCATGTCCACAGGAGCTTTCTCGTTGGTCATCAGGACGATATCCTTCTCAGCCTCGTACTTAGCTACATCAGCGATAGCAGCAACGGCAGCGACAGCCTTCTGGAACTCTGCGTCGAACGTAGCTCCATCAGAGGCCTTCTGATCGAGGATGCTCGTGACCTTGCTGTTGACATCATTGATGACGACATAGACCTTTACCTGATCACCAGACTTAGCCTCTACAGCGAGGTTAGGAGCGAGGATACCGTTGTTGATACCCCCGAAGCTAGTCTCAGAGAACTGATTTGAGCTGATCGTGGTAGTACCATTAGAAGTGGTGGCTACGTAGACCTTGATTGCCTTGATCACGTCACGACCCTGCCACTCACCATCTAGCTTGTTGTGGTCATCAGGTAGAGCACGCGTCTCAGGTGCTGGGAAGCGGACGGAGACACCTACGTAGGTGTCGCACTGACCGTTTTGGAGTGCAGCCTCTTGTCTGTCACTCTTGCAGCTTGCTAGCCCGAGCAGGAGTGCTGCTGCGGCCAGAAGAGCTGCGTATTTTCCACTCCAAAATGCAATTTGGAGTGGAGCTCGCCCTGCTCCGGACG
>OLQD01000517.1_pt1 | contig 36632 bp, 43 predicted proteins | sample 1672841 | NCBI WGS metagenome assembly OLQD01 (sample SAMEA3136729, study PRJEB25190) | human gut metagenome | biome: human gut; feature: human-associated habitat; material: faeces | place: Austria | collected 2013 | reverse complement strand
ATGCGGCGGACTTCACCGACCTGCCCATGGAGCTGGAGGAATTTAACGCCTTCACAAAGGCCGCACGGGACATTCCGAGATCCGAGATACCAAAGCTGAAGGCTCTGTTGGAGCAGTTCGAAGTACGGGACATCGAAACCGCCATGGGCTTGACGGAGCATCTGGCGGACTACATCCTCACGCCGGACTTGAGTTCCCCGCAGGAAACAGCCATTGACCACCTACGCTTCATGACGGATGACCATTCGGCGGAGCTGCTGCTCTCCCATGTGAACCTCTACGCCTACGGCTGCGACCTCATCAGGGATGACAACGCAGTGCTCTCGCCCTACGGCCTGCTGCACCGTGCGGACTATCAGCCCATGCTCTCACCAATGCAGGAAACACAGAAAATGGAGATGAAGATGAAATAACACCGTCTTGACCCGCGAACGCGGATCAGAATCATTTTAGGGGCCGTATTCCCGGAGGGGGAAAGCGGCCCCTTCTTTTTTGCGCATTGTCCTTTCCTCCGGGAGTACAGCCCCGGAAAGGAGCAAATGTGCCGATCAACAAAATCCTCGCGGAATATCTTGACCAATACCACAAAGGCGAAGCAAACGCGGTCACCAGCCGAGAGCTGGAATATGCGTTCGGGATGCGCGGTTCTGAATTGCGTCGGGCGGTTAATGCTCTGCGCGTTGAGCGTATCCCTATTTGCAGCTTTGAGGGCGGATACTACTATGCCGCTACCTCAGAGGAAATTCGCCGCACCGCCCTTCAACTTCAAAGCCGCGTCAACAAGATCGCCGCAGCAGCACGTGGTATGATCGAAGCCCTGCCGGACTATGAGGACACCGGTCAGCTCTCCCTGCCGCTGGAGGGAGGTGATAGCGCTTGAACAGCTTTATCCCCTGGGTAGGTGGTAAGGGCAAGCTGCTGTGGATCATCAACAAGCTGATGCCTGATCACTATAAGCGCTTCATCGATGTGTTCGGCGGCAGCGGCACGGTGACGATAAGCCGTCCTATCCAGCGGGGCTGTATGGAAGTCTACAATGACTACAACGGAAATCTGACGAACCTCTTCTGCTGCGTGAAAAACCGTACTATGGCGCTCTTAGCGGAATTGGGGTTCCTGCCGCTGAACACACGGGATGACTTCAACGTCCTCTATAAATTTTTCTCAAAAGATGAGATCACGGATGATTACCTGCAGGAGGAAATGGATCTGACGGAGGTCTACCTCAAGCCGCCTGACGCGGAAGCCATCCGCGCCCTCATGTTGGAACGCGCGCCACGCGGAGATATTCGCCGTGCCGCGGATTACTTCAAGCTGGTGCGATACAGCTTCAGCGGCGGCGCCAAGTCCTTCGGCGGTAAGCCCTGTGATATCCGCCGCTTCTTCCATCTGATTTGGGAGAGCTCCCGCAGGCTGGCCAATGTTGTCATTGAGAATAAGGACTTTGAGGAGCTGATTCGCCAATATGACAGGAAGAATGCCGTACTTTACTGCGATCCGCCCTACTATATGGCAGAGGGCTGCTATCCGGTAGAGTTCCCGCCGGAGGATCACCGGCGGCTTCACGATGTGCTCATCGGGAGTGAGGGGTACTTTATTGTTTCGTATAACTATCAGGAATACATTTGCGATCTCTATCAAGATGGCTGCTTTATTTTCCGGACCTCGCGCCCAAATAGTATGTCGCAAAGGGCGGGAAGTGAATATGAGGAAATCATCATCACGAACTATGATCCCCGTAAGGCTTGCTGGCAGCTCTCCTTGGAAAACCTGCTGGGCGGTGACGGCGATACCCGCTATGAGATGATCCACGAGCCAAAGTGCCCATTGAAATGTTAAACAAATCAAAAAAAGAGGAGGCAAACATCATGAAATTCCATTTGAACCATGACCCCGCGAACAAGACCCTTACCATTCCCCGTGCCGCGCTGCAGCTCTCCGGCCTTGCAGATGTCAGCGACCTGATCCTCCATACCGACAGCGGCTGTGTTCTGCTGCTGCCGGGAGATCCCACCGTGGCAGAGCTGCTGAAAACCATTTCTCTCATCTCTGCCGTTGCACCGCAGCTGATCTCCCGTCTGGCGGAACGAAGCCAGATGGCAATGGAGGCCGGAATGACGGAAACGGCATGCGGCGCCTGTGAACGCAAACCCCAATGCTCCGGCCTTGAAATTCCACCCTGTCAGCTGGCGGAGGCGGGGATCTCGCCCACTGCCGCGCTGGAGTCCTTTGTAGAGGAGGGCAGAGTCATCGTGCAGGCAGCGGAGAAAACCGCCGCGGATGTGCTCATCGACGAGCTGGACGATGATATTCGCACCATGTTGGAGGATTCCGGTGTGCAGATGGAGGGCGTATGCCGCCTGCTGGAAAAGGAGGAGATCTCAGGATGAATGACACCTATCTCTACCCATATTCCTCTGCCGAGGCGAGAGAGCGGAACGAGCTTTCCCTCTGGCGGGAGAGCCACAAGGCGAACATCGCCTGCCGCAACGCCATCGAGGACGCCATCCGTCAGAGCTTCGACGGAATGCATCTGGACAAGAACTGTATCACGCCGGTGCTGGAGGAATACGGCTACAAGCGCACCGCGTGGGTGCTTGCCAACACCTTGCACGAACTCAAGTGGGACGGGCGCTTCGGCCATGCCAACAAGCAGTGGGCGGAGCGCGCCTGCATTCCCAAAGACATCAACCACAACAGCGACTTTGTTGTCCGAAGCCATCCGGCTGTGCTGGATGGCTTCGTCACTTTCTACCGTAAGCCAGTGCAGGCGTTAAATCTCTTTGGCGCGGAGCATTGCGTTGGTGACCGCGCGGAGCAGGACTTCACCGGCAAGGTGCTGGTGCTGTCGCCAGAGGCGCTGCGGGAGCAGTATTGGGGGCAGGAAAACCAGCTCTGGTATGCTCGGAGCGGCTTTGGATGCGCGCCGCATTCCAGTGGCCGAGCAGTCTTTGCCACCTGCCTCTCGGACGGTGAAACAGCCAGATGGAACCGGGAGGATTTCACCGGTGTACTGGACGAAAAATACCTACCGGACTGGGCGCGGGAAAAGCTGGAGGAGATGATGACACAGGAACAGACGGACGCCCCCACTATGGGCGGTATGAAAATGAAGTGAGGAGGATACTTGCATGAGCGTGACCTATTACACCGTGGACGATCTCCGCCCCGGAAGACCCGGCTGGAATGTGAGACAGTTTTCCGCGTTGGCGGCGGCCATCGAGCATTATCGGTCGCTCCCTATGAACGGTGTCCGCGTGCTTGGCATGGCGGATGATGCCCACGCCTATGAGATCATCCGCTGTGTGCGTCTTTTCCCCGGCGATGCCCAGGGCGAGGATGTTCTGGCGGCAGATCACTGGCGCGACGGCTTGACGAAAAAGAATGCTGCTCTGAAAGACGCGCTGGATATTTGCTTGGAAAGCCTGCGTCCCCGTTTTCTGCTGGAGCCGGAGCGTCTGATCCCCGTCCCCCAGCGCAAGAAGCTGCGGAAAGAACTGCGGGAGGCCCTTCTCTGGCAGGGCTATGAAGAAAACTATGATTCCGCCATTCGCGCTGTTTTTGTAGAAGGCGCTGGCTGGCTCTCACCCCAGGATGTGAAAAAGCAGCGGCAGCTTCCTCTGGTGCTGCGCTATCGGGTGGACGGCATGACGAAGGATGGGGCCTACCTCTCCTTAGAGCTGGAGCCTTGGGAATATGACCTCCTGCTGGAGCAGACAAGAGATCACTATAAAATGAAGAAACATTAAGGAGGAACACAAAATGAAACGAATGCTTTCCCTTTGCGCCGCGGCGCTGTGCCTGACTTTGGCACTGACACCCACCGCGCTGGCAGCGGACTTTGAGCCTGCGGTACCGAACGCCAAGGTCTGCTACCCCACCACCATCGTCCGCAGTGACGATGGTACGGAGCTGAAAAAGATCTATGACCTGAGCCCCGAAGACGATCCCGCCGGTATTCCCCGCTCGGACTTTCGGCAGGACGGCTTTCACTACACCCTGACGGACCTTCTGAAGCAGGAGCTTCCTGAAAACGAGAGCCGTCAGCATACGGAGCATGTTTCTATCGAGAGTGCTAAAAAGGATATGGAATCCGTGCTGGCGCTGCTGCCGCAGGAGCGGGAATTCATCACGGATGACGGCCTCATGGGAACCCTGACGCTCCGACTTGATACCGTGCAGGTGGAGCCGTCTGGCTACGGCAGCTCCACCAGGGAAATCTCCACCAAGCGCAGCTACCCCAATCTTGCCGAGCAGGATACGCAGTATCTTCCCAAAACCATTACGGAAAACGGCAAGACCCTGACACTCACGGACATCCAGTGGCAGACGGACAACACCGCTAACATGGATGGTTACGCCGTGGCAGATCGCTATACCGCCGTTGCCACCTACTCCGGCAGCGCCACCAGCAGCTATGTCAAGGGCTACACCGTCACGGCGGATTATTCCGGAACCGTCAGCCGGATCGCCCTGAACCGTGTCCGCTATGTTGCCATTTTTGAGGGAACGCCCATTCAGCCCACGGAGCCTGCGGAGACACCCGCCACGGCATCCGCTTTCCGCTGGTCTTATGTGCTCATTCCCATTGGGATCGTGGCCGCGGCAGGCGCGGGCGTCGGCGGCGCGCTGCTGGTGAAGCACAGAAAAGAAAACGCGGATGAGGAGGATACAGAATGAAAAAGATTTTGACTTTCGCGCTTGCCGTCAGTATGATGGCATCCCTTGCGGCCAGTGCCTCGGCGCTGGAATACAGCATTGCCCCTCCGAAGGACTTTGACTTTGGCGGGGATACATCTATCGAGGTCATCCACACGGCGGATGGCGGCGATATGAAAAACGCCGACATGAGCAAAAATGCCGCGCTTATTCCGCCTGCATTTGGCTCAGAGAGCATGAATTCGCTCCATACCGGCGAGTACCTCACGCCCAACCTTGCCCCCGGTGGTATTCCTGCGTCCGGCGCGGTCATTGGCGGCAGTGCCTCCGGCGTCATCACCCCAGGCAGCACGGTAAATGGCGGCAGCGGCTATCAGCCCGCCGTGCTGTTCACGGAGGTGACCAGCGATCTCTACTACAAAAACAGCTCCCTCGGCAGGCTGGAGATCCCCGCGCTGGATCTGAGCGTCCGCATTTATCAGGGAACGGACAGCAAGACGCTCGCCAAGGGCGTCGGGCACTTTGAGGACACCTCCATCTGGAACGGCAACGTCTGCCTCGCCGCCCATAACCGGGGTGCCAACAGCTACTTCGGCCAGATCCACACGCTGGACATCGGGGAAAAAATTACCCTGACCACCAAGCTGGGCACCCGTACCTACAAGGTAACGGATGTATTCAAGGTCAGCGAGACAGACCGCGGCGGCCTTGCGGACTCCGGCGAAAATATGCTGACGCTCTACACCTGCGTCCGCAACCAGCGGGACCAGCGCTGGTGCGTCACCGCAGCGGAGGTCTGAATCTTTCTCCCTTTTGCCGAATCAGTTCTGTTCGACTTCTGCCCCTCACTTGTGATATGGTGAAGCTGCGAAGAAGATTTTCACACATACACAGTTAGAATGGAGGCAGAAAGATGAACGAGAGCAAAAACGTGAGAAAGAATGTCAGTATGATGCTCACCGGTATGGTGATCGGCGCGGCGCTGACCGGCGGCTCTATCGCGGTCGCGGCCGGGATCACGGCGGAACCTACCTGGCAGCCCATCTTTGTGGATGGTCAACAGGTGGAAATGGAAGCCTACAACATTGCGGGACACAACTACATCAAGCTGCGGGACATGGGCAAGCAGGTCGGTTTCAATGTATACTGGGATGCGGTCAACGGTTGTGTGCAGGTAGAAAGCGGAAAGCCATACACCGGTGAAGCGCCAGCAAAGGCAGAACCCGATAAACCGGAATCGCAGCCAGAACCCACAGCCCCTGCCAATGATGCCGATGTGGACGCCATGAAACAGGACATCATTGACCGCACCAACGCGCTCCGAAAGGAAAACGGCATCGCGGCCCTGACCACCAGCGACAAGCTCATGCAGGCGGCGCAGGTGCGAGCCGATGAAATGGCTGCCAGCGGCGCATATTCCCACACACGCCCGGACGGGAGGAAATATACCACGGTCACGGACTGCAAATATGTCGGGGAGAACATTTGTCAAATCCCCCTTATTTATCTGGCCCAGCAGAACACAACCTTGCATGAACGAGCGGTCCTTCTATGGTCCAACTCAGATGGACACAGAAAGAATATGACAAATGCCGACTATGGAGAGATCGGCGTTGGCTTGGCAAAGGGCAGGGATGAAAACGGACTTGACTGCTGGTACTGCGTCCAGCTCTTCCTGTGGAATGGCTACTCCATAAGCTGGGTGGATGCTCCGGCAGCCAAGTAAAATCAAATCACATCAACGTGAAGCAGACCGAGAAATCGGTCTGCTTCCTCATTATTTCTAAATGACAATAAGGAGGAACCAACCTTGAAAACATTGAGAACAAGGATCATGTCGGCGTTTCTTGTCATTATGACATTATTGACACTGCTGCCCACTTCCGCTTTGGCAGCCTCCGGTAGCGGAACGGGCATCAAAGCAACCACAGACCCCAACCTCTGGTCTACCCGGCTGACCTCCACCGGCCAGCAATATTCCTACCGCCCTCCCACGGCGGCAGGCAAGCAGCTTTACTGCATGGATCTCGGATATTCCTATCGCTATGGAACCGCTTCTTTCCTCAACAGCTACACCTACCAAAGCGCCACCGGCGCGGACAGTGACGCCCTGTGGGATGCCGCTGTCGCAGGTACGGGGCTGGGCGAGATGGACGCCGCTGTCAAAGAGAATGTAAAGTGGATGATGTCCTATATCGCTGATTATACCGGCGACATCCCCGGCAGCTTGTTTATGGCGCTCCAAACTTATATCTGGGATCATCAGAGCAACAAATCCGCGGGCGGCGATACCTCCGGCGATATTGACGCCGGTGGTTTTGCCAACGCCGACACTTATGAAACCTATCTTGGTTATGTGGATTGGCTCTTGGCGCAGAAGGCCAAGGAGGATGCGGAGTTCCAGAAGCAGATCGAGAAATACACCGCCCAGGGAACGGTTGCTACGGTCATTGAGGACGATGCCACAAAATGGGCGGTTTTCGCAAAATCCAGCGTTAAAGGCCGCCAGAGCTTCTTCGGCTATTACGCGCCAAGAAAATTGGTCACTACTCCCACGCAACCAGGAGAGCCGGATCGTCCGCCTGCCGGCGATGCGGACATTACCTTGAAGAAAGTTGCCGCCGGCACTACCCAAGGTCTGGATGGTGCGAAATTCAATATTTACCGCGACGGACAGATCGTCGGCAGCGGCGTGACCAAAAACGGGGGCATCATTGAGGTCAAGGACGTCACCAAGGGCTTGTGGTCCTTCGTGGAAACCGAAGCGCCCGCAGGCTACTGCGCCGATCCCACGCCCATCAGCGTCTATGTGGATACCACAGATGGGGACAAGCAGTACACCGTCACGGCGACTAATTATAAGTTACCCGACATGAAGATTTACAAAACCGACGCTCAGACCGGCGCGCCGATCCCTGGCACGGTCTTTTCGGTGAAGTCCGTGACCGGCAGCTATTCCACCTCCGTCACGACTGGCGTGGACGGCTCCGCCACACTCCCATCTATCCCCGCTGATGTTTATGTGGTGCGAGAGGAATCTGTGCCGGAGCCTTATGTGGTGTCTCACACCGAGCAGACCGTGGCGCTCCGCCCCGGCAAAACCTCCGAGGTCACCTTTGTGGACTACGAAAAGCCCGGACTTGAAATTTTGAAGAAAAATATCGCCACCGGGGAGCCTATCGAGGGTGTCACTTTCCGTATCGAGCAGATCGACGGCAGCTTTTCCACCAGCGCCACCACGGACGGCGCGGGGCGCATCTTCCTCGCTTCCATCCCCGTGGGCAGCTATCGCGTCACGGAGAAAAATGTGCCTTCCCATGTCATTCTCTCTGAGATCCCCCAGGAGATCCATCTGGAAGCGGGCTGCACCAGAACGGTGACCTTCTTCAACGCGGTCAAACCCTCCCTGACGATCCTGAAGCGGAACAGCGTCACCGGCGATCCTCTCTCCAATGCCAAATTCCATATCTATTACGGTTCGGACAATACCACCACCGGCGAGATCAACGACCTCGGCGTGTTCACAACGGACGAGAGCGGAAAAATCACCCTCACCGATGTAAACCGTGGCTGGTACAAGCTGGTGGAGGAGTCCGCTCCCAATGGCTTCGGCATTCAGGGCAGCGGCGTGACCGAGTTCTATCTGGAAGCCAATACCTCTAAGACCGTGACCGTGGACAATGTTCCTCACAGTGCCCTCGTCGTGTACAAATATGACGCCAAAACCGGAAAAGGCCTGGAGGGCTGCCGTTTTGAACTGAGATATTTAGGCGGCGGCACTTCCGGTACTGGCGGTACGGTCATCGGGACTTATGTGACCGGCCCCAACGGGGCATTCACCGTGACAAACCTTAAAAAAGGCACTTATGTCTGTCAGGAACTCGAAAGTGACGGAAATCACATCATCGACCGCGAACCCCAGACGGTGTGGATCTCCGGTGAGGATCAGGATGTGGTGACGCTCCGCTTCGGCAATGCTCCTCTGGGATCGCTCTTAATTACCAAACTGAGCGACGACAGCAAGCACGAACCGCTCTCCGGCGTAGAGTTCCTGTTGACCGACAGCAGCGGCCATTATCTCGGCAATGACAACGGCCGCTTCACCACCAATGCCGCAGGCGAAATTCTGGTGGATGGTCTGGAACCCGGCATGACGGTCATCGCCCGTGAAGTCCGGGCAAAAACGGGCTACCTGCTGGATGACAGCCCCCAGCACGCACTCATCAAAAGTGGCGAGACTGCCCATTTACAGTTTTTGAACCAGCCTGCCGGAAATCTCATCATCCGCAAGGTCAGCTCCGGTCCCAACAAGGAGCCGCTGGAGGGCGTAGAGTTTAAGATCACCTACGCGGATGGCAGCTTTGTCCCGGACGCCAACGGCGAACTGTCCAGCAACGGCATTTATTACACCAATAAATCCGGTGAAATTCGCATCTCCAGCGCCGTCGGCACCGTGGTAGCAACGGAAACCAAGACGATTTCGGGGTTCACCATTGACGAAGCGACCCGCACACAGACGGTGGTCGTCAACCCCAATGACACGCAGACGCTGACCTTTTATAACAAACCCACTACAACGTTGATTCTCCAGAAATACATTTCCGGCACGAAAAATGAACCGCTTGCCGGGGTACAGTTCCTTGTGACGGACTCCTCCGGCGCGGTAGTCGGCCCCAACAACGGCTACTATACCACCGACGCTGCAGGCCAGATCGTCATTGAGGGTCTGACCGACGGCATAACTGTTACCGCAAAAGAGGTCAAATCTGTGGACGGTTTCGTGCTGGACGGGACGTCGCAAAGCATCAAGATCGACCAGAGCCAGTCTCCCCAGCGGCTGACCTTCTGGAACAAGCGTCAGGGCGCGCTTATTATCAACAAGCTGTCCTCTCTGGACCGCAAGACGCCGCTGGAGGGCGTTACCTTCAAGATCACTACGGCTACCGGCGAGTTCGTCCCCGACGAAAACGGAAAAATCAGCTCCAACGGTCTGTACTATACCGATAAAAACGGGCAGATCATTCTCAAGGGCGTCACTGGCACACTGGTGGTGACAGAGGAAAAATCTATCTCCGGTTACACCATCGACGAGAATACGCGCACGCAGACCGTGGTGGTCAACCCCAATGACACGCAGTCCCTCTATTTTTATAATGCTCCCATCGGTGGGCTGGAGCTGGTGAAAGTGAATGCGGCGGACAAGACCCAGCGTATCCCCAACACCACCTTTGAGATCCGCCGTGTCAGCGATGGCGGACTGGTGGACACCGTCACCACCGGAACGGATGGCCGCGTGTATGTGCCGCTGGAAAGCGGCAGCTACTATGCCGTGGAAACGGAGGCAGGCAAGGGCTTCCAGCTTGACAGCACGCCCGTCTATTTCACCGTGGAGGATGGTAAAACCACAACCAAAACGGTGACCAACAAGGCCATCTCCGGTATCCTGATTCACAAGGTCGATTTGGCCACCGGCGAGGGCATCCCCGGCGTGTCCTTCATCCTCTATGACAGCGGCAACAATCCCATCGCGCAGGAAACCAGCGATGATCGGGGCTATGTCCGGTTTGAGGGACTGGAAGATGGCCGCTACTATCTGCGGGAACTGGAGAATGAGGGCTACATCCCCGACACGCAGAAAAAGACCGTATATGTAAAGTCTGGTGAAACCACGGAAATCGAATGGAAGAATACCCCCATCACCGGCCAGATCCAAGTGACGAAGGTCAGCGCGGACTACAACGCCATGAATGGCTGGCCTGCCGGGACGCCCATCCCCAACACTGTCTTTGAGATCTACAACGCCCGCACCAACCGTCTGGTGGATACCATCAAGACGGATAAAAACGGCTTGGCGGTGAGCAAGCCCTTGCCGCTGGCACGGTACAAAATCGTAGAATCCAAGGCGGCGGAGTTTTACGGACTGGATAAGACGCCCATTGAGGTAGAAATTGAGTATGCCGGTCAGATCGTCAAGGCAAGCATGACCAACAAATCCCTCTCAACGAATGTTTCCATCAAGAAAACCGGCTATGTGGAGGTCATGCCGGGGCAGCTTGTCCGCTACAACTTCACCGGCATCGCCAACAATTCCACCACGGCGCTTGAGTCTTTTTATTGGCGTGACACCCTGCCCGTCAAGGCGGTGCGGCTTCAGACCATCTATACTGGCACGTGGAATACCCCTGGAAACTATAAGATCGTCTACCGCACGAATCTCAGCGGCGATACCTGGCGCACGCTGGCGGATAATCTGAGCACATCCAAAAACTATGTGCTGGATGCATCCCCCGCGGCGCTGGGGCTTGCCGCCAATGAGTATGTGACGGAGTTCATGGCGGCGTTCGGCACTGTCCCCGCCAACTTCCGGCAGGTGGAGGCCCCTCGCGTGGACTGCAAGGCACTTGCCAAGCTCACCGGCGGTACGCAGTTCGTCAACACGTCGGATGCGGGCGGCGTCTACAACGGGCAGTGGATCATGGCGACCTCCCGTTGGGTCACCCGCGTTTACGCCCCCAGCAAGCCTTTGCCCCGTACCGGTTATTAAGAGCTAACAACAACGGATGCCGCTCCGCAAGGGGCGGCATCCCCATATCAAGGAGGTTGAGATTTTGAAACACAAAAAAATCATGATTTTGGCGTTGGCGCTCCTGCTCCTGACCGCGCTCTGCTGCACCTCCGCCCTCGCCGCGGGCGGCGATGTGGCGGGCGCTGTGGAACAGACGTGGACGGAGGCAGCTAAACAGATCAAGGCTGTGGTGGAGAAGGTGGTGTTCCCGGCGCTGGATATGATCCTCGCCATCGCGTTCTTTGTAAAGCTTGGCGGCGCGTATTTTGACTACCGCCAGCGAGGGCAGTTTGAGTGGACCGGTCCCGCTATTCTCTTTGCCTGCCTCATCTTCACCCTGACGGCCCCGAAATACATTTGGAGCATCATCGGCATCTAAGTGGTGCAAGGGTAAAAATCAGTTGCTTATTTTCTGTGTGCTGGGTATAATGGAAATTAGGAAAGGAGGCGGCGCGAATGACAGAATCTGTGAAAAATGAGCTTTCTGATATCTGCCGGATCATTGACGCAACTGTGGATACAGAGAAGATCTATCTTTTCGGCTCATACGCCTATGGTACACCAACCGATGATAGTGACTACGATTTGTGCGTCATTATCCCGGAAAATTCCATGCGTCCGGCAGACGCGGTCAAGGCGATCCGCCGTGCGCTCTTTTCAGCGCAGTCCGTCCCCTTGGATGTAATTGTTTATCGCTCTAACGCATTCCATCAGAGAGCGGAACACGCTTCTCTGGAGCGGAAAATCGCAAGAGAGGGGGTCTTGCTGTATGAGCACCGGCTGGAGCAGCGAATGGCTTGACTTTGCCAATATGGATCTCAGCGCCGCGGAACATCTGCTGACGATGCGTCCGCTGCCTGTGGAAATTATTTGCTATCACTGTGAACAGGCTGCCGAAAAATTTCTAAAAGCCACGCTTGTTCAATTCGACAGAGAGCCGCCCAAAACGCATGACCTTATCCAGCTTTGTAAGCTGTGCTGTGAAGTAGACACGCGATTTGAGCAACTGGCAGACTCCTGTATTGAACTGACGCCATACGGCGTTCAAGTTCGCTATCCGTCCAACTTAGAACTGGATGAATCCGACGCCGTCTGCGCGTTAAAGGAATGCAGGCTCGTTCAAGACTTTGTTTGCCAGAAACTTGGATATGAACCGGAAAGCAAAGATACCCAAAGCTTTGGACAGACAATGAAATAAGTAAAGACAGCAGTCAAGGCCGTCGCCCGAAAGGGCGGCGGCCTTGTCGCGTCTCCGGAGGTGAATGAACAATATTTATTTGGGATTTTGTCGCCGCGACAGTCCTGGATCAGCTCATGGACTGGGTCTATGGGCAGGCCATAGGCTTTCTCGGCAACTTCTTTGCCCTCATGGGCAATATGGGCGTGGAACTTTTTGAACTGGAATGGGTCAGCGCCATCATTCTCTTTTTCTCCCGCCTTGCGTGGGCGCTGTTTACCGTCAGTGTGGTAGTCTGCGCCTTTGAATGCGGTATCGAATACTCCGCCGGCAGGGGGAATCTCCAGCAGTGCGGGATGAACATCATCAAGGGCTTTCTGGCGGTGAGCCTGTTCACCGTCGTCCCCGTCCGGCTCTATGCCTTATCGGTGTCGCTGCAGGGGACCTTTTCCGCGGGACTTACCGGCTACGGACGAAGCATCGGTGAGGTGGGACAGGACATCATAACGGAGCTCAGCGAGATCCAGACGCTCTCGGACGTGATAAACAGCTCTCACTTCGGTCTCGGCATCATCACCAGCCCCATTATGCTCCTTTTTTGCGTGATCCTCATGGGCTACGCGGTCATCAAGGTGTTTTTCGCCAACCTCAAACGCGGGGGCATTTTGCTGATTCAAATAGCCGTGGGCAGCCTTTATATGTTCAGCGTCCCGCGCGGCTATCTGGACGGCTTTATGGGCTGGGTGCGGCAGGTCATCGGTTTGTGCCTGACCGCCTTCCTCCAGTCCACCATCCTCATTGCGGGACTCATGGTGTTCAAGGACCACGCGCTGATGGGCGTGGGGCTCATGCTCTCCGCTGGCGAAGTGCCGCGCATCGCCGGCAGCTTCGGCTTGGACACCACAACAAAGGCCAATATTACGAGCGCCGTTTATACGGCGCAGGCTGCCGTCAACACCACCCGAACCATCGCCGCGGCGATCAAATGAAAGGGTGATGATATGACCTGGTTAACACAAATCACCATGGGCAGCCTGTTCGACGGTATCGGCGGATTCCCTTTGGCTGCGGTCCGCAACGGCATCACGCCGGTATGGGCGTCGGAGATCGAAGCATTTCCCATTGAGGTGACAAAGCTGCGCTTTCCCGGCATGATCCATGTAGGCGACATCACTAAGCTGCGTGGCGCGGAGCTGCCGCCTGTGGACATCATCTGCGGGGGCAGCCCGTGTCAAGATCTCTCCGTTGCTGGCGCAAGGGCAGGTCTTGCCGGCGCGCGTTCTGGCCTCTTTATGGAGCAGATGCGCATTGTGCGTGAAATGCGGTTGGCAGAGAAAGCCCGTGGCCGGGAGAGCGTCAACATACGGCCGCGCTGGATGTGTTGGGAGAACGTGCCGGGGGCCTTTTCAAGCGGAAAACCGAAGTATGAGGACTTTCGGATCGTGCTGGAGGAGATCGTGCGGATCTGCTTTCCCAACGAGCTTATCCCAGGCCCCTATCCTTACGGATGGCCCGATGTCGGTGATCTCACGGCAGGCGATATGTTTTCTATTGCGTGGCGATGTCTGGACGCGCAATTGTGTGGCGTCGCGCAGCGTCGCAAGCGCATCTTTCTCCTTGCTGACTTTGCCGGGCCGCTCGCGCCCCAGCTTTTATTTGATGTATTTGACGAAACGGAAAACAGTGAGAAGGAGGTCTCATAGATGTACCGATTCGATACGACCGGGCAATTGACGATGCTTGATTTAGACACGGCTGAAAGGGGCGGAGCTCCGCCCAAGCGCAGACCGGGCAAGCCGGACTCCGAACTGGTTTCGATCCCGTATTTCCACTTGGATCTGCTGTCCTCTCCCGTGGATCTCTTCGGACAGCGTCATTGGGAGTTCCGATCTCCATGGCGGGAAGGCAAGCGGCCCCTCAATACCGGGGCCGCGCCCCGCCGCCCGATCCGCGTCTCACTGTCCGGCATACTGGAGGCGTACCCAGCCCTAAAATATTATCTATCGAAAACCGCCTGTCTGGGCATCCTGCGCCGCGCCTTTGAGCGCGGCAAGAAGCTGCCGAAGATGCTGGCGCGTGCGCTTAAGATCCAAGCGGGGCTCATGCGGCCGGACGGTCAGCTCACCAATATGCAGATGCAGACCTTCGTGACACAGCCAAATGGAGCCGGGGAGGGCTTTGACGGCTATGACGGTGTCATGGCCTTTGCCGCCAACCAGCGGGACGAGGTGCGGGATCTGTGCGATGTGGCGGGTGCGCTGGGCGCACAGCCGGGGATGAAGCAGCAGACCTTTGTTGCCGGTTTTTCCGCCAGAGCAGGCGCAAAAGCGGGCGGCATTGAATACAACGAATCGGTTGCTCCAACCCTCAAGGGCAGTCCAAGTGGGAACTGCATGCCATCTATTATATGTCTGAATGACCAGGGCGGCAGCGTGATGGAATGCAGCGAAAACGTGTCCGGAACCCTCCGAGCACAGGAGCATGGACACCAACCTCTTGTTTACGAAAATCACGGCATTGACAGCCGTTACACTGGCCCCCACAAGGTAGCGCCCACCATGTCTGCCCGTTATGGCACAGGTTTTTCTGAACCTCGTGCACACGATACAGATTCACACGATTGACAATGCAGAGGAGGGACACTGGTAAGAGTGTCCCTCCCGTATCGTGTTTTGTGAGAGAAACCTTTATAATGCATTTGGGCGATTAGTCCAAGTGAATTGTAACAGGAGGAAAATAATGCGGGAAGAAAAAACATTTCGTGTAGTTGTTTTTCGTTTCGAGACGGATGCCAGTACCAATTATACACGGTATATGATTACGAAAAATTATATGCCGTTTTTCCCTGGCAACCAATGGCTCGAACTGAAAAGCATACGAAAGACGAGCACTGGAAAGGAATATGCAAAGAAGCTTGTAGCGTTTTTGAACTGGTTGGATTCAAGAAAGGTCACATACGAAAATGCGACAAATCACCATGTGCGAGAGTTCTTACATGAACTCGTATTTGGTAACTTGGCGGACGAAAAAGTACTATCACTACAGTCATCGGTGGGATATTCAACATTAACAAAGTATGTCACAGTCATCACGGGTTTTTATGGCTGGCTGGATGATATGCGACAGACAGAGATGCTTTGGAAGAAAAAATCCGTACAGGCGAATTGCTCTTTTCTGTATGGACAAATCTATTCACGGGAGTATAGATATTTGATTGACGGATATGCTGCCAGGCTTAAGTCCAGTCGTGATTACACCAAATGGTACGACAAAGCAACAAAAGAATTGCTATGTAGAAACTTCAATACTCTGCGGGATGAAGCGGTGTTGCGCCTCACCTTCGAGGGATTTCGAATCGATGAGGTTCTTAGCGTTACGCTTGACAGTTATGATGCCATAGAACAGCTTGTACAGCCAACAAGGTCAAAGGGACGAGCTAATTTTTTGAAACGATGAATGATATTGATGGTGCAAGGAGTAAGAATCCATTTTCTGTATCCCCTTATCGCCACCAACGCAGGTACGATGCAAAGTATATTCCAGAATCAATTGCGATTCAATTAGATACTGCATTTAAGAACGATGAGATCGCGCTCTATCTTCGGTGCGTCTATTGGTTGCTAAGGCTAATACCTTCGCGTATCGGAGAAATCCTTGGCATGAAGATAGATTGTCTAAAAAGGTTTAACGGACAGTATGTTTTGTTTATTCCCACATGGAAGCAGAATGGGGGTTGGCAGCAACCAGCCATACGAAGTATTCACCTGGAGGACAAAGGAATTGCTGGATACCTTATAGGACTAATAAAAGAGCAGCAGGAAACGGCGCGTCAGATCCAGGAGTTTCTGCCAGAAGATAAAAAAGGAATGCTGTTTTCATACCGACAGAGTTATTGCCGTAAAGGAAAACCCACATATTCTACCAAACTCTGCTTTGTGGCATCAATATTTACTGTCAACGACCATTTTCGAAAGATATGCCGTCGTTACAACATTTCGGATGAAACGGGAAATGTCTATGTGGTGACAACGCACCAGTTTCGCCATAACGGCATCACAGATCGTTTGGCAGCCGGTTTCACCGCTGCCCAGATAGCTGAGATGACAGGCCATCACGGAGATGCCATGATCTTTAACGCCTATGCGCATTTGAATCTTATGCCAGAAACGATCCGTGAAAAGCAGAATTATGTATTAGCTGAACGGCAAGAATCGGATAAACGGTATGTGCTATTTGGCGGACGAATCCTTAATATGGATGAGCAAATGGAACAGCGGCTGATGAAAAACCTCAGAGCCCATCGCGTCCGTGGGGGTATATGCAGCGATATTACAACTTGCAAAAGTGATATGTGGAATTGCCTTGAATGTAAGGCATTTGTGGCCGATACAGAACAAACAGAATACTATCGCGAACAGATAGCTCTTTGGCGTGAAAAACAAGTACGTTTTTCGGCATTTCCAATCATTTGTGAAAATGCGAAAAGAAATGCGGGCCTGTTTGAATCCATACTAAAATCAATTGAAACGGATGTGCAGAGAAATGAAGCGAACAATACCTAAATCCCTCGTCCAGCGGCAGGAGAAAACTCGCAAGGACACCGTAGAAATGGTAACACAAGCAATTCTTGTCTTGGAGTCCCAAGGCTACAATATCAAAATCAAGGATCTGATAAGCGTAACCGGTCTGTCCCGTTCCGTTTTTGCCAAACCTCATATTCGCGAAGTGCTGGTAGAATACGGAATCATTCAAACACAAACTCCTGAGAAAACCGCAGGTGCCGAAAGCACACGCAGGATGGATAGGTTGATTGCGGAAAAGAACGGTTATATCCAACGGCTTCTCCGTGAAAACGAGCAGTTGCGTTACGAGGTCGAACTTCTGCGTGGAAAAGTACATATCCTCACGCACAAGGCTGCAGCGCAGGGCGAGGAACTTTTCTAAACAAATGTAATGATAGCACGATGTGAACCGGAATGTTTTCATCGTGCTATTTATTATATAAAAAATTTGTCCCACAAGCAAGGACACAACAGAAAGGAGAATGTAATCGTGTCAACAGAAAAGATAAGAAAAACGGGCGGCAATAATGTGCCGCTGGTTGAGCAGAACGCGGGTGCCATCTGCATTGCCGGAAATATTGTAGACCGCCAGCCGCAAAACGGCGGCAACGGTCTTGGCTGTCAGGAGGATTTGGCGTATACATTGACCGCCACAGACCGCCACGCGGTCGTAGAACTTTATCAAAAAACAGTTGGAGCATTATGCCGCGGAGATGAAAAAGGTATCGGTAATCAATACGTCAGTCAGGATAAGTGTATCATCAACGCATCCTGTTCTGAAACACATCACCTCATTCGCCGCCTGACACCTTTGGAATGTGAACGGCTTCAGGGCTTCCCGGACGGCTGGACAGGCATCCCCGGCGCGTCGGATAGTGCAAGGTACAAAGCTTTGGGCAACAGCGTCGCCATTCCCTGCGTAGAGTTTATTATGTCGCGGATCGCCGCGGCCATGCGGGTAGCATAGCCGCTTTGTTGGTATCGCCGCTGTTTCACGCCGCTTCTTCGTTGGCTTTGGTCATAGCTTTCACACTTGCTTTCGGGTATCTTAGCTTTACCATTAAAAAGATTGGAGGAACTGCTATGGCAGAAAAAACGCGCAACCTCTGCGCTGAAATCCCCTTGGAGCTGCACACCAAGGTACGGCAGCGGCAGGCGGAATCCGGCGAGACACTGAGCCGGTACATGACCGCGCTCATCACCAAATTTTATGAAATGGAGGAAAATGTGAAGATGGACAAGGACAATGTGAGGACGGTGGCGTTTCAGGTGCCCACCGAGCTGTTTGAGCAGCTCAAGGCATACCTCAAGCGGAACGGCATCAAGCAGAATGCCTTCTTCCTGGACTGCATCCGGCAGGCGCTGGCGGAGGACGTCGGCGCCGAAGAATAAGAAATACATCGCGCGAACCGCTGCTGAGATTCTCGGCAGCGGTTTCGCTTTGGAGGAACAAAATGTTTATTTACCCCGAAAACCTGAAAGCCAAGCCCATGCTGTGGCTTTGGCTGCTGCGGGACATCGCCGTGATCGGCATCGGCGCTTTGCTCTCTGTGCTGGCGCTGACCCAGGGCCTCGGCATGGGATTGCTGGTGGTCACGGTGCTCTACGCCTTCCTCACCATTCAGGTGGATGGCAGCAGTATCTTAGATTTCCTGCGCCGTGCCGCCTGCTTTCTCTTTCTGCGGCAACAATATTACGAATGGAGGCTGGACCCATGAATCGGAAACAGAAAAAGGAGCTGCGCCAGCGGCAATCCACCCGGCAGCTCATGGGCATCGTCCGTGTGACGGCCCACGGCATCGTGACAGATTCCGGAGAGCGGGTATTCTTCCTGATCCAGCCGGACAATCTCTCCGTCCTGTCCCCGGAGGTCATCCGGGGCCGCGTCCGCTCCCACACCATGCTTCTCAGCACCCAACCAACCTTGGAAATTCTGGCTCTGGACTCCCGCGAATCCTTCCAGCGGAACAAGGAGTATTACCTGCGGCGCTTGGAGGAGGAAACGGAGCCTGCCGTGCGGGAACTGCTGGAGCGGGACATGGCCCATCTGGACGCCATCCAGTTCTCCTCCGCCTCCTCCCGCAAATTTGTGCTGGTGCTCCCACTGGATGAAAAAGCCGGTGCGGATGAAAGCGCGCTGCGGCAGTTGGAGAAAGCCATCTGCGACCACGGGCTCCGCGTGCGTCTGGCGGAGGAGCAGGATGTGAAGCGCCTGCTGGCGATCTACTACCGGCAGGATCTCACCACGGAGGTATTCCGTGATTTCGATGGAGAGGAGTATGTACATGGCTAAAAAGAAACAGAAGAAGAAAAAGAAGATGCCGGAACAGGTGCAGCGCCCGAAGGATTTTCTGGATATGATCGCGCCCGCGGCGGTGAAGTTCAACACAGATCACTTCATCCTCGGCAGCCGGTATCACACGGCGATGGCGCTGAAAAGCTACCCGCCCATGACGGATGAGCTGGCGCTGCTGCGGGGCCTTGGCGATATGGGCGGCGTCAATCTGCGCCTGACGGCACGGCAGGTCACGCCCGCCGAGGAGGACGCCATCCTCCACGCCGCCACCAACAAAAGCCGCATGGAGCGGAGCAACACCAATGATTACAAGCAAAGCGTCACGGCGGAGGCCAACCTGCGGGATATGGCGGAGCTGCTGGCGAAGCAGCGGCAGGAAAAGGAGCCGCTCATCCACTGCGGCGTGTATCTGGACATTGCCGCCGCGGATACGGAAAAGCTGCGCGCGGCGCGGGACACCGTATCCGCCCAACTGGTGCGCTCCCGCATGGGTGCCGATCCGCTGCTCCTGCGCCAGCGGGAGGGCTTTCTCTCCGCCAACCCCGCGGGCGGCAGCCAGCTTGCCAATTTTGCGGAGCGTGTCCTACCTGCCAGGAGCGTTGCCAATCTGTACCCCATGAACTATTCCGGCAAAACCGATCCCAAGGGCTTCTTCATTGGCCGGGACCGCTTCGGCTCCAACATCATCGTGGACTTCGACCGCCGTGCTTCTGACAAGACCAACGCCAGCGCCCTCATCCTCGGCAACACTGGGCAGGGCAAAAGTTATCTTCTGAAGCTCCTGCTCTGCAATGTGCGGGAGGCGGGCAAAAGCGTCATTTCATTGGACTCCGAGCACGAGATGGAGGACGAGTGCTGCGCCCTGGGCGGCTGCTTTCTGGACTACTTAAGCGGGCAGTACCGCATCAACCTGCTGGAGCCGCGCTGCTGGGACGATGGCAGCGGGCCGGAAGACCCGGACGCGCCGGACGCTTTCTGGGGGACACTGCTCTCCCAGCACATCTCCTTCCTGCGGGATGTGTTCCGCGTCTACAAGGGCTTCGATACGCCCCACATTGACACGTTGGAGCTGATGGTAGAGCGGCTCTATCAAAAGTGGAACATCACCGACCGCACGGACTTTGCCGGAATGCAGCCGACCGATTACCCCATCCTCTCCGACCTCTATGACGCTATTCAGGAAAGCTACGACCATTACGAGGCCGCAGACAGCCTCTACCCGCGGGAAATGCTGCGGGATCTGCTGCTGGGGCTCCATTCCATGTGCCGCGGCGCGGACGCCCGGTTCTTCAATGGGCATACCAATATTGACCGCTCCAAATTTCTTGTTTTCTGCGTCAAGGGGCTGGATAACATGGCGGAAAATTTGCGGAACACGCTGCTGTTCAGCCTGCTGTCCTATATGTCGGATCAGCTTCTGACGCTGGGCAATTCCGTAGCCGCTATCGACGAACTGTACCTGTGGCTGTCCGATCCCACCGTCATCACCTACATCCGCAACGCGCTTAAAAGAGTACGAAAAAAGGAATCCGCCCTGTTCCTTGCCAGCCAGAACTTAGAGGACTTCACCCAGCCGGGAATACGGGAGCTGACACGCCCCCTCTTTTCCATCCCCGTCCATCAGTTTATCTTTAACGGCGGCAACGTGGACAAGAAGTTCTTCATGGATAACCTCCAACTGGAGGAGTCCGAATATGCCCTGATCCGAGACCCGCAGCGCGGCTCCTGCCTCTACAAGTGCGGCAATGAACGCTATCTATTGCAGGTGCAGGCCCCAGAGTACAAGCAGGCCATCTTTGGAACGGCAGGTGGACGGTAATGGCGGTACCCGTCGCGGCACTGGCGAAAATCGCCGCTGCCGCTCTCTCGGACGAGGACACCCGGAAAAGACTGGGCTGGATCGTGGCGGCGATCTGTTCACCGTTGATCCTGACGCTGGCGCTGATCTGCTCTCTGCTCTCCGGCAGCGCGGAGCATAACAACTCCGCCGTTCTGCTGTGCTTTCATGGTGGAGATATTCCGGGCAAAACGCCTGCGGAATATGTTGCTTACATTGAAGATATGCGCCGCAGCTTCACACTGCTGGACGACGCCATCGCCGCCGTCAATGGCATGACGGAGAACGGCGACAGCCTTGACGGTATCCGCGTCAAGGCTGTTTTCTACGCCATTTTCTTTGGAGAGGACACCCCCAGCCGCCGAGCGCACCGACAGTTCACGGACTGCTTCGTGACCTACGAGGAGCGTACCCGCACCGTCACCGATGAGGATGGAACGGAAACCGAGGAGAGCTACACCGTGGCGATTCCTGTTGCGGACATAGCCGCCGTGTACCGCAAACTTGAAAACGTGCTTCACTTACAGCTCTCCGAGGAACAGAAGTCCAACGCCGACAGTGTGTACAATCTGGTGCGCTATGGCGTTGCCGGAGGTTCGGAGGGCTGGATATCAGGCGCGGATGTGCCGTTTATCGGCGCGGACGGTTTCTGTTCGCCCATCGGTTCAGGCTGGGAGCGCCGTGTCACCTCTGAATTCGGCAACCGCATCGATCCCATCACCGGGAAGCGCAAGGGGCACGGCGGCATGGACTTGGCCGTCCCTACCGGTACGCCCATCCGCGCGGCGCTGGGCGGGACGGTAACAGTCTCCAAGTACAACGCCGGCGGCTACGGCTATTATGTCATGATCGACCACGGCAATGGCCTTGCCACGCTGTACGGCCACTGCTCCAAGCTGCTGGCAAAGGCAGGCCAGACGGTGGAGGTGGGCGATATCATCGCCCTGTCCGGCAGCACCGGGCGCTCCACCGGGCCGCACCTCCACCTTGAGGTACGTGTCAACGGGGAGCGGGCGAATCCAAGGGCATATCTGCCAAAAGGCTGAAAGGAGAAAAATGATTATGAACATGGCTCGTTATGAGCAGGAAACCATTATCAGCTTCAACGAGGAGGAAAAGACAGCCGGAATTTATACTCACAACAAGATACTGCGTCAGAAGCTGGAAGCGCTGGCGCGGGACAGACCGGAGGATTGCAGGCTCGTCAAAGTGTCCCGCAGCGGGCGGGCAGTTGACTACACCATCCCAAAATCATGGATAAGGATCGCACCAAACAGGGTGCTGTCTGATGCCGAGAAGATACAGCGGCGCAACGCCATAAAAAAGGCCAATTTTGCCCTTGATAATGCCGGACGTCCGCAGGATTGAAACTTCGTGCGACCGCCGGAGGGTAGTGATACCACCCACAACACAAAAACGCCAAAAAAGCATGGAGCACAGCGACATGGAGGCGCTGGGCTTCCAGCTCCGTGACTACTATGAGGAGGTTGAATAACAATCATGAAAAAAGAAAATGTCACGATCTCATTCGAGAGTGAGCAGCTTGCCGCTCTCGAATTTTCACTTAAAAAGAAGAACACCAGCGTGCAAGCACAGTTGGATGAGCTGCTCAAATGCCTTTATGAATCCGAGGTGCCGGAGCCGGTGCGGGAGTATCTGGACAGCCGCGCGGCGCCCGCTGCCCGTCCCCGCCGTCCGGCAAGACCGGCGAAGCCGCAGCCGCGGGAGGAGCCCCCCTCCGCGTTGGCGCAGCCCACTGACAAAAGGAATGGTGAGTGAGATGGCAGATCATGTAGACATCACACTGTGGATCGACCGGCGATGGAAGGATGCCATTGAAAAGCATCTCAAGGATGAAACCTTGCAGGAACATCTGGAGGATGTACTGGATGAGCTGTGCAACCAACTCCCGGAGCAGGAATACAAACGCATCAGTGCCGAAATTTACGCGGAGGATGCCGCGCGGCGCGCAGAGGAAGAAGCAGCCCGCACCTACGCCGCCTACCATGTGGTAGAGAACGGGCAGAAGTGGTACTTCAAGACCTCCCCCGGTGAGGAACTGCTGGATGCCGCAGAAAAACTGCGCGGCTATGTCACCAGCGAGAAAAGTGCCGGGCCGGATCTGTTCATCAAGCTGTTCGCGGACGGGCAGCCCATCACAGCGGAAGAGTACAACGCGCTCACCGCCCTTCGCATGGAGAACACCGGCAAGGTGCGCGGCGTGTTTGATCTCAACTTCGACAAGCGGGAGTTCTCCGCCGTACACATCATGGACGGTTGGCAGACCTGGGCGATGCGGGATGTATCCGTGGCGGCGTACCATGCCACCCGGTCACAATTCGCGTCGAGCGATGATCAGTGGCGCAAGTTGCTGGATCATCTGAGCGGTAAGGAAATCACCTCGGCGGGACACCTCTCCGCGCGGATTTTTTCTTTCGGTGATGAGATCATCGAGATGGACGGCAAGCTCAATTTTTATGTGCGGACGGAGTTCGATGTGGATGCAGCCTTCGGCACCTTCGTCTGCACGGATAAAAACGATGACTGGCTCAACATCTACGCCAACTACGATCTCGCACAGGGCAAGCCCTGCGACACATTGGAGCTGACACTCTGCAAGGGCGACGGTTCCGAGGAGAGCTGGAGCTACCGGCTCAACGCGGCGGAGCAGGATGTTCTGCTGCGGAAGATGGAGGAATACTGTCAACAGCAGACTGGTATAAGCCTCCGTGTCTACGCGCAGCAGCTCCGAGAGGAACCGGAACAGCGGCAGGGTCCGGTGATGAAACTGTAGGTACAAACTCAGCAAGGCTGAAACGCTCACGGCTACGGAAACAACAGCGTCCAGGCTGCGCAGCCCAGCGGGGCCGCGGCGCCGGCGAAAGCGGACACACGCCATAAGGCGTGCATCCACTTCCTCCGGCTGTTCTTTCGGTGGCAATTTCGCTGACAGCACAAAGCCACGCTGTGGCCGATGGAGAGAAGGCCCCGTGTTTCGCCGTGTGAGCCGCTGTGTGCGCGGTTATGGGCTGGGGTGGCGTGTGTACCCGCCGCAGCCTCTTGAAACGAACGTTGCGGCGTTTGTGGGCGATGTGCGAAAAGGCCCGGCGAATCCCGCTCCGGCGATGGAAAACCGAGCCTTTTGGGACGGGTGTTTCCCTCCCGGTCAAGTCCCGTTTCGGAGGGTTTCGCCCCTTATTTGCCCGTTCGATAAAAGCACAAGATAAAGAGGGGTGCCCCTAACTGGGCCCCTCTCAGCCACAAAGCCCCGCAGTGCGGGGCTTTCCGAGGTTTGGACAAGGTGCACCTTTTGCGGGTTTTGATGGAAAACAGGTGCACCTTACCCGCAAAAACGCAGGCGTGACAAGAGGTTGCGCCTTTTCAGAAAGGAGTGCTGCAAAAATGCAGGAAAATGACGAAAAGCGGATCGAGCGCACAGTGGTATGGCTGGATGCCAAGCTGGTTCCCCGTATGGACGGCTGGCTGGCCGCGGATAATTGCAAAAACCGCAGCGAATTTATCAACAAGGCCCTGCGCTTTTACATGGGCTATCTCGGCACCGAGGACAACACCGCCTACCTCTCGCAAGCCATCCTCACCGCCATTCAGGGTACGCTGGACGACAACAACAATCGACTCTGCCGTATTCTTTTCAAGTGCGCGGTGGAGCAGAACATGATGAGCCACACCATCGCCGCCCACTTCCGTACCGATCCCATCCACACGCGGGAGCTGCGGGCCTACGCCGTGGATGAGGTGAAACGCACCAACGGTCAGGTGAGTTTTGAAAACGCGGTGCGGAGCCAGCGGCGCATAGAGCCGGATGACACATGGCCCGGATCGTACTGATCTCCCCCTACCTCAAGGGCGGACAGAATGCCGCGAAGCTGGCGCAGCGCACCCGCTACGTCGCCACCCGTCCCGGCGTGGAGCTGCTGGCGGATGAGCGCAGTACACTCCCCGCCACAAAAAAGCAGCAGGACTTTATCACGCGGCTGCTGAAGTCCTTCCCCGCCTGTTGGGAGCTCATTGAGTACGAGAAATATCTGGATCACCCCACCCAGGGCAGCGCCTCCGCGTTCATCCAGCAGGTGCGGGAAGACTACATGGAGGCGCTGGATCAAAAGGAAAATTTCATCGACTACATCTCCCACCGCCCCGGCGTCCAGAAAGACGGTGAGCACGGGTTGTGGGACGCTCACGGCAAGGTACAAAATCTCGCGCGGGCGGTACGGGAGGTGGCGGAGCACACCGGCAACGTGTGGACGCCGGTGATCGCGCTGCGCCGTGAGGATGCGGAGCGGCTGGGCTATGACAGCGCGGAAAACTGGCAGGCGCTGGTGAACGCCTCCGTCTGCGACATCGCGGAAGCGTACAAGATCCAGCCGAACAACCTGCGCTGGTATGCCGCCTTCCACCAAAAGCCGAATCAGGTACACATCCACATGATCCTCTTCTCCGCGGACTCAAAGGAAGGGTATCTCACCAAAGAAGGCATCCGGCAGGTGAAGTCCGTCTTCGCCAGACGGATCTACCACGCGGATCGGATGCACATCTACCAGCAAAAGGATACCGCGCGGCAGGAGCTCCAGATGCAGACGCGCAAGGCCATGGTGGAATGCATCGCACGGTTGGGCGGCGGAGCGGTCGAGAACCCTCGGCTGGAGCAGCTCACCGAGGAGCTGGCGGAACGCCTGCTAACGGTCAAGGGCCGAAAGGTCTACGGCTACCTGCCGCCAAGGGTCAAGGCCATCGTGGACGTCATCGTGGAGGAGCTGGCGAAGGATGAGCGGGTGTCCGCCGCCTATGAAACATGGCAGACACTCTACGAGCAGGTGTGTCTGGACTACGATCAGCGGCCGCCCAAGCGTCTGCCGCTGTCCCAGCAAAAGGAATTCAAGACGGTACGCAACATGGTCATTCAGGAAACGCTGCAATGGATGGCTGAGCGACAGCGATGCGCGGATGCACAAAGAGTTTCTGCCACATCGGTGAAATCCATTTCGCCCGAGAATCCTGCGGCGGCCACGAAAGCCAAAGTAGAATCCACAGCACCAGCCGTTCCCGCGCAGCCCAAATCTGACCGTGCGGCCAGCGCCACATCAGAAGATACCGGCTCCGCTGACGCTGCCGCCTCCAAAGATACCGCGCCGCCTGTGGGCGAAATGACTCCGACGCACTCACAGCCATCCGGTCAAGCAGGGCAAACCGCACCGGCAGGAGCAGAGTACCGTGCCCCCACGGTGGGCGAAACCGTTGTGCGGATGCTGCATCACATGAGCGGGATTTTTGAGGACAACAGCAAGATCGACCAGATCCACCGTGGCTTGCAGATCGACCGCAAGCGCCGTCAGGAATTGCGGCGCAAGCGGCTGGCGATGGGACACAAGCCGGATGACCACGAGGAACAAACGTTCAGATAGCGCAAAGCAGAATTTTGAAAGGAAATATCATGAGCAAATATATTTATTTTACGCCGGAGGAAAAGGCGCGGGCGCAGAACACAGACCTCGTGTCTCTGCTGCGTGCCCAGGGGGAACGGCCTGTGCGCTCCGGCCGGGAGTTCCGTACGCCCAACGATCCCAGCATCACCGTCCGGGGCAACAAGTGGTTCGACCACTCCAAGCGCGAGGGCGGCTATGCCGTCAGCTTTGTCCAGCGTTATTACCGTCTCCCTTATCAGGAGGCGGTTTTGCTTTTGCTGGGCCGGAAAAACGGCAGAGCGTATGAACAGGCAAAGCCCGCAAAGGAGGCTCCGAAGCCCTTCGCGCTGCCGGAGCCTTACGGAACCATGCGGCGTATGTATGCCTACCTCATGCGCCAGCGCCACATCGACCGGGAGGTCATCTCCTATTTCGTACATGAAAAGCTGCTCTACGAGGACAAGCATCACAACTGTGTTTTCGTGGGGCTGGATGGCAGCGGCGAAGCAAAGCACGCCCACATCCGCAGCACCAATAGCGAGGGCCGGGTGTTCCGCATGAACATTGAGAGCAGCGCCAGCGAGCACTGTTTTCATAAGAACGGCACGGACAAGTCCCTCTATGTGTTCGAGGCCCCCATCGATCTCCTGTCCCACATCACCCTCTACCCATACGGCTGGCAGGAGCACAGCTACGTCGCCTGCTGCGGGACATCCATCCAGCCGGTGCTGGAACGGCTGCGGCAGAACCCCAAGCTGGACACGGTGTACCTCTGCCTCGACAACGATGACGCGGGCAATGACGCCTGCGACCGCATGACGGATACGCTGGAGGACATGGGCTTGGAGGTGGAGCGGCTCTGTCCGGTACGCAAGGATTGGAACGACGATCTCCGGGCCAAATTTGAGAAAAAGGAGAACCTACCATGAACGGGGATACCTGGATCTTCCTCGCCCTCTGCGGCGCTCTGCTGGTGTTTTTGCTCATGGCATCCTTCCTCTCCAAGAGCTACTCCCTCAACAACATCAAGAGCAAGACGGTGGGCGACGGTCAGCACGGCACGGCGCGGTGGGCGACGCCCAAGGAGATCAGCAAGACCTATCACACCGTACCCTTCCGCCCCCGCCGCTGGCGCAAGGGGAAGGAGCTGCCCACGGAGCAGGGGCTTATCCTCGGCAGCGTGGGCGGCGACAAGCGTAAAAGCAAGGGAGGATCTCTGCTGAAAATCTCCCGCAAGCTGCTGGAAAAGCTGCGCCGCCCTGTGGCGGGAAAGCAGAAACGGAAACCGAAGAAAAAATCAAAGGTGCTTTCAAAAGTCAAAAAGGTGATCGAGGAACAGGGGGATATCCGGGCGCTGGTGGACAGCGACGACATCCACTGTCTGATGATCGGCGCCTCCGGCGTGGGCAAGACGGCGTTTTTCCTCTACCCCAATCTGGAATACGCCTGCGCCTGCGGCATGAGCTATCTGGCGCTGGATACCAAGGGGGATCTGGCGCGCAACTACGGCGCCATCGCCTCCCGGTACTACGGCTACCGGGTATCCGTCATCGACCTGCGTAACCCAACCCGCTCAGACGGCTTCAACTTTCTGACGCTGATGAATCATTACATGGATATTGCGAGAGCAGATCCGTCCAACTTGGCGGCGCGGGCCAAGGCGGAGAAGTACGCCAAGATTCTTGCCAAGACCATCATCAGCCCGGACGGTGACGCCTCCCAATATGGTGATAACGCCTACTTCTATGACAGCGCCGAAGGATTGCTGGCGGCCGTTGTGCTGCTGCTGGCGGAATTCGTGCCACCAAAGGACGGAGAGCCGGAAAAGCGGCATATCGTGTCCGCCTTCAAGCTGGTGCAGGATCTGCTGGCGATGCCGAGCTCACGGGGCAGGAACGGCTTTCAGCTGCTGGTGGACATTCTGCCGCCGGAGCATAAAGCACGGTGGCTGGCTGGCGCGGCGCTGACGGCGGCAGATCAGGCGATGGCCTCGGTCATGTCTACCGTCCTCTCCCGTCTGAACGCCTTTCTGGACACGGAGCTGGAGCAGGTCATCTGCTACGACAGCCCCATCAACGCGGAGATGTTCGCCTCGGAGAAGTGCGCCATTTTTCTCATTCTGCCGGAGGAAGACCCCGCCAAGAATTTCATCGCGGGCCTTATGATCCAGAACCTCTCCCGTGAGCTGTTCTCCGTGGCGGACGAGCATGACGGCAGACTCAAGAACCGCGTGGTGCTGTTCTGCGATGAGCTGGGCACCATGCCGCCCTTCGACATCCTGCCCCTGTTCAGTGCGGGCCGCTCCCGCGGGCTGACGCTGGTTCCCATCATCCAGAGCCTTGCCCAACTGGAAAAGAACTACGGAAAAGAGGGCGCGGAGATCATTTGCGACAACTGCCAGGACACCATCTTCGGCGGCTTTTCGCCCCAGAGTAAAACCGCCGAGGCCCTCTCCGCCGCCCTTGGCAGCCGCACGGTGCTCTCCGGCTCCGTCAGTCAGGGCAAGGAGAGCAGCCAGTCCTTGCAGATGATGGAACGACCGCTCATGACGCCAGACGAATTGAAGTCCATCCCCAAGGGAGAGTTTGTGGTGATGAAGACCGGCACCCATCCCATGCGGACGAGACTGCGCCTGTTTTTGGATTGGGGCATCACCTTCGATCCAAACGGCTACCGGATGCCGGAGCGGGCGGCCAGAAAAATCGCCTATGTGAACCGCGACGAGCTGGCCCGCAGTATCCAGAACCGCCGCGAAAACAGCCCTTACAACACGGAGGATGCCAAATGAGCAAATTTAACTTTATTTACGCCGAGGATCTGAGCCACCGGGAAAAGACGGTCTACATCTACCTCCGGGACCGTGCGGACGCCTCCGGCGTCTGCTGGCCTGGGATCAAGACCATCGCCGGTGAACTGGGGCTTTCGCCCCGCACCGTCCAGCGGGCCTTGGCAGATCTGGAACACAGGCAGCTCATCGAGAAGCGACAGCGCCACCGCGCCAACGGCAGCCTGACCAGCAATCTGTACCGCCTGACAGCGGCAAAAAAGTCACAGCCTCCCGCCAAGGGGGGACTGTGACCTTTTCTCTCCTAAAAATCTGTCCATAGGGTGGCGTCATCATGGCGCATCCAGAAGAACCTACTCTACCGGAGGATATACCAGTACAGAGAAAGAACAAGAATATAAACAATGTTCTTCATGATATAGGTCCATTTGTTGTTGGCATGGTCTTTTCTGAAAATCCACTATAGTTATTCCTGCGGCCACTGAGGTCCTATCTCTGTGGCCGCTGGAGAGGGCTCTATACACTATAGCTATTAGAGCCTGAAACATCTGCACACTCTCTATTCAGCTGGTCTTAGAACTCTATATATTAAGGTAATAGAAATACTATGCATTGCTATTACAAAGAACAAAATATAGAGTGGTAGATTAGATTCATTCATTGCATCGACATTTGAGGAAACATCTTCTAAAAGAGTATTAAAAATAAGATAAAGGCAATAAAAACCATAGCAAATACCAGTATCGGCATAAAAAAATGTTGCGCTTTTCTTCCCCTATCTGACAAAGGAATGTGTCGATAAGCTGCTCGATGCGCCGATTTTCTGCTTCACTTTCAACATACTCCTTGCCAGAAACACAGTCACCAAGTTCTTCAAATGAACAAATCGCCTCTGGCTTTCGCTTTTCTGCGGAGAGGTATTCATACTTTTTCAGGGTAAGATTTCTGGTAATTCTACTTGCGAATACGGAAAACGGTGACGGCCTTTCTTTGGGAATGGCATTCCATAAGCCTAAATATGTATCGTTCACACATTCCTCGCTGTCCTCATGGTTTAGTAGGATATTACTGGCAATGCGAAAAAAGAGCTTTCCGTATTTTGAGGAGGTTTCTGTAATGGCATCCTCGTTCCTCTCCCAATATAGCCCAATGATTTTTTCATCTTCCATAGGCGACCTCCATTGTGGTACCGCGGTCTAAAAGCGCTTTCACTACCGTCTATATCCTGGGCGATATGGCCATGCGGGGTAAGAACAGTGCACTACTCGCGCTGGTTGCCCAGTTGAAGGGCAAGAAGATTTTGTTTCGCGGTAACCACGATGACCTGTCCGACTATCGCTATCAGCGGCTCTTTGAGGAAATCACTGACTACCGGGAGATTGCCGATTCCTTTGATGGAAAGACATACAAGCTCTGCTTGATGCACTATCCCATCCTGATGTGGAACGGCCAGCATCGCGGATCGATTCTTCTCTACGCCCATACTCATAATACTGTGGAAGAGGCATTCTTCCAGAAATGCGTCAAAGAGCTCAACGAGAACAAGAAACTGAATGTTCAACAAGGAAAGCCCATTCGCGCCATCAATGTCGGCTGCATGATGCCTTACATGGGCTACGAGCCGAGAACGCTGAAAGAAATCCTATCCGCGCATGAATAAGAAAGGAGTGCTGCCTGTGCTGCCAAAAGCACTGTTTTTGAGCACGATTGAGAAGATACGCCAGCAGGAGGCTCGTATTGATGAGTTCGATAAGGCCCTCAGTAAAATGTGCGATGGTTTTCCTGCCTTCGACAAGGACAATCTCTACCTGCTCGCACTGCGCGATTTGCTGAAGTACACTATGCAAGACCAGTATGACAATATCGGCTGGTGGTTATACGAAGCGCCGGATGCCGGTTACACCGTATCCTGGGAAGAAGCCGGCAAGGAAGTCTCTGTTGATTTGACTGAGGCCGGCGCCCTCGAAGTAAAGAAGTCGGGATGCGAGTTTTTAATTTATAAACAAAATGACGATAATTTAAATCGAAACCAAAGAAAAATCGAATATAACAAAACGAATACTCAAAAATAGCAGGAAAGTGTGAACAAAGATCGCTGATTTTGTAAACGTTGGCACTCGTATATTGACATTGCTAAAAACGGGGTTATAATGAACACGATCTTAGGGAGAGGGATAAAGAGATCCCCCCCAAGAAATCAAATCAAATTATAAATACTCAAGCTCCGGACCGGGAGCTTCTCCCGGAACCGAGAGCGGGAATTGAATGGAGGAACAATTTATGTTACCCAGTATTTTTAGTGAGAACCTGTTTGATGATTTCTTTAATAGCGCAATGTTCCCGAAGGCCGAACATGAGCTGTACGGCAAGCATGCGAAGAACCTGATGAACACCGATGTGCGGGAGGTCGAGAACGGTTACGAGATCGACATGAACCTGCCCGGTTTTAAGAAGGACGAGGTAGAGATCCAGCTGCAGGACGGCTGCCTGACCGTCAGCGCCGCCAAGGGACTGGACAAGGACGAGGAGGATAAGAAGGGCCGTTATATCCGCCAGGAGCGTTACGCCGGTTCCCTCAGCCGCAGCTTCTATGTGGGCGAGGATGTGGAGCCTCAGGATGTGAAGGCCAAGTATGAGAACGGCGTTCTGAAGCTGTTCGTCCCCAAGGCCGAGGTCAAGCAGGTGCCTGCTCAGACCGCTATCGCCATTGAGTGACCAAATGGCCGGGGCCCGCAAGGACGGGTCCCGGCCGGTTTCTTTTAACGGCGGTCCTGCGTCGTATTTCCGTCCGGGTTCCGGGCGGGGATACGAAACAAGATCGAATGGATCGACGGGAGGAAAGTTGGATCCCCCTCTTTTTCCTTAGGAGGCATGATGTATGAATAAAACCGTTTCCCGCGTGCTGTGGATCGTGGCAGGTGTGCTGCTGATCGTGGCGGGTGGTGCGTGTATGCTCCATCCCGGCGCTACCCTGAGCGGGCTGTCCTTCCTGTTAGGAATGGCCATGTTATTTTCCGGTGTGGTAGATATTATGATTTTTGCCACGGCGGGCAGCAGTATTTACGGTTCCGGATGGTTTTTGGTGGATGGCATCCTTACGGTGCTGCTGTCCATCTTCCTGCTGTGCAACCAGATGTTCACCATGATGACTCTGCCCTATATTCTGGGTATGTGGCTGTTGTTCTCCGGCATCACGAAATTTGTAAACTCCTTTGATCTGCGCCGGTTTGGAGTGCGGGGATGGGGCTGGGTGACAGCCTTCGGCCTGCTGATGGCGGCGGCTGGATTCCTCTCCTTTATGGACCCCGTGGCTGCGGCGGTGACGCTGTCCGTTCTGGCGGGGCTGTTCCTGATGATCCAGGGCGTGGTTTCCATCGCGTTCGGGTGTCTGTCCGGACGGTTCTGGATGTAAAGCTTAACAACAAAAATCCACGGTCGCACAGGCTGACTATCTTGTTGAAGAGGTTGCGCATAGAGATGCCTTGAAGGCAGTGAACGGCAGTCATGACTCATGGGAGGAAACACAATGAGTACGCAATATGAATTTATGAAACGACAGGTCGTTGAAGAAGTGGCTGCTCTTCAGGAAAAGCTAATCGCAATCCAGGCGGATTGCATCAACCGGATCAAAGAAATCCCCGTCACTTCTGACCTGGAGGACACCATGGATGAACTGCTTAATAAAATCTCAAATCAGTTCCTCTTTCAGATTGAGGAACCGGAAAGTGCGTCCGTCGTGATCGGCACAGCAAGAGCCGGTCATTTTTCCTGGAGAGTCGAGAATGGGTTTCGAGACATTTTCTCCGTAGAGCAGTGGCTCCGCGACAATCCCGAGTTCAGCATCTATGATGAATACGGTACAGCTATTACATGGGAGCAATTCAAAGAGGCTGTAGCCTGGTGTAATGGGTGAAAACTGCACTTGAAACGGTTTGTGCATTCTGACATATTGGGACCGCATTTTTTTGTACAAGGAGTCGATGACCATGGAGTACAGGGGCCTTTATGTTTCTGCAACACCAGATTGTGAGCCTAATGAAGGCGGATACTATTGTCAGGTATATGCCGACGAGGATTATGGCAACCAGATCGACGACTTTTGTATCCATCCAGATGAGCTTGAAGAGAATGATGATATTAAGCACTGGGGCAAGGTCAATATCGACGGCAGCTACCGATACTATGTTGAGAATGGTGTCATCTCTCCAGAAAACAGCGATATTTAACCACAAGTTGAATGACAAACCGAAAGAGTTGTGGTATAGTACAGTCAGAAACCAAGAACAAATCTCTACAGAAAGGACGCAGAACTATGAAGACTATTTCTTCCGCTATCTTCTATATGAGCGAATGGCAGGCTATCTTCCAGTGCGAGGAATATAGCTTTTGCGAAGCACGCCCATATCAAGATAAGCAGAAGAATATGATCGGATTGAGTACCTGTTGACCTGAAAGAATCGGTCTATCAGGATCTCCTTCTCTGAATTATTGAAGCCGCTTGTCTTGAGTGCAGACAAGCGGCTTTTTCATGCCCATGAGGCCAAATAATTCAGATAGGAGGTGTATTTGAGAATGAACATTCCAACGATCAACCTTGCTCGCACAGGCACCAATATTGTGATGCTTCGCAAAGCAGCGGGGCTGACGGTGCATGACCTACAAATGGCATTCGGCTTCAATTCCCCGCAGGCCATTTACAAGTGGCAAAACGGCACTGCGCTGCCGACTGTAGATAATCTTATCGCCCTTGCTGCACTGCTGCATGTGCGTATTGATGATATCCTCATTACCGATCACTCGGTTGCTTAATATGCAGGGAGAACTTCTCCCTGCCATACGGTCCGCTCGTCTAAATGGTTAGGACACAGCCCTTTCACGGCTGCAATGACCGGTTCGAGTCCGGCGCGGATCTCCATAATACTGGGATATTGCTAAGCGGCTAAGGCACCGGCCTTTGATGCCGGCCACTGTTGGTTTGAATCCAACTATCCCAGCCATGATACGGTACTCAAGAGGTTGAAGAGGACAGCCTGCAAAGCTGTTAATCGTCGGTTCGAATCCGACCCGTATCTCCATCTGGTGCCTTCGTCTAATTGGTTAGGACGCAAGCCTCTCAAGCTTGTAATGCTGGGTTCAAATCCCGCAGGCATCACCATCATCATACAGGGGTATAGTTTAACCGGAAGAACAGCGGTCCCCAAAACCGCCCGTGGGTGTTCGAGTCGCCCTATCCCTGCCAATATACTGGGGTGTCGCCAAATGGTCAAGGCACCGGTCTCTGACACCGGCATTTGTTGGTTCAAGTCCAGCCACCCCAGCCATATTTGGAGAGTGAACCCGGAAGGCCCGGGGACCGCCCGCTAAGCGGATCGTATCAGAAGTGATATCAGATTCGAGTTCTGCGCTCTCCGCCATATGGGTCAGTGCGCGTAGTTGGTGATCGCAGCGGTCTGTAAAACCGTGACATCTGAAACATCGTTGGTTCAATTCCAACCTGACCCACCAAAATAGAGGGGTACCCGCTTCTGGGTGCCCCTCTTTCATAATGGTCACATCATTGGCCGGGTGGTCGTAAAACAGTAAAATGAAAAAATGGTGAAAACCTTGAGTTTTCAAAGGGTGCGGCGTGACTTCGGTCACGCCGTTTCCTCTTTCATCAGCTCATTCAGCGGGATGAAGCCCAGCCCATCGTACTGGATGTGAATGTGCTGCACACGCTTCCCGCTGGATTTGTCCGGTGCGTCCACATAGATGGCGGACACCAGTTCCCGCAGAGCGTAGCCGTCCAGCTTATCGATGCCCACATACTTGTGCGCCGTCTGAATGAACTTCTCAACGTTTTCGTTCTGTCGTTCCTGTACTTCAATTTCCTGTCGCAAAGTTACGCACTCGGTCTCCAACTGCTTCTGCTCCGTTTCATAGGTCAGGCTCAGCATATCGAAGCGCTCATCACTCAGCCGTCCGCAGGCGTTGTCCTCGTAAATCCGGATGAACAGCCGTTTCAGTTCAGCGATGCGGTTTTCGTTCCGTTCCAGCCGTTTCCTTCGGATGCGGATCTGCTCACTGCTTTCCAGCCGGAGTTGTTCCTCCATCACTGCACGGAAATGTGCCTCATGCCGCAGAATGTAGCCCGTCACAGCCTGAATGTGTTTCAGGACTATGTGGCTGAGTACGGTTTCCCGGATGTAATGAGTACCGCACTTGTCCTTGTGCTTCTAATGGAGAGAACAGTCAAAGAACGCGCCCTCCGGTCGGTAATTGTTCGTCGCCCCTTAATACAGCTTCTCACCGCAGTCGGCACAGTACACCAGCCCGGAAAAGATGCTGCTTCGGCCTGTACGGGTATTGCGATGCCGCTGCTGGCGCACCTGCTGTACCTTCTCAAACACGGCTTCCTCGATGATGACCTCATGTGTATTGGGGAAGATGGCTTGCTTCTCAAGGGGATTGTCCCGCTGCTTCTTGTCCCAGATGGAGTTGGTATAGGTCTTGAAGTTCACCGTACAGCCCGTGTACTCCCGCCGTTCCAGAATCGCCACAACGGTACTGCTGTGCCAGTCGCAGGGGTCCTCCGGTTTCTTGTTTGGGGTCTTGATGCCCTGCAAGGCCCTGTATGCGCTGGGCGTTAGCACCTTGTCCGCTTTCAGTTGGTTGGCGATCTGCATGGGACCACGGCCCTTCATACACAGGTCGAAGATGCGTTTCACCACATCAGCGGCTACCGGGTCAACCACCCAGCGGCGGGGGTTCTCCAGGTCTTTTACATAGCCATAGGGCACATTGGTGGTCAGGGGTACGCCTCGCTCACCCTTGGCTTTCTGGACGGCTCTGATCTTGCGGCTGGTGTCCCGGGCATAGAACTCGTTGAACCAGTTTTTGATGCCCGCAAAATCGTTGTCCACACGGTTAGGGTCAATGGTGTCGTAGTTGTCGTTGATGGCGATGAAACGAACACCGTTCTGCGGAAAGGTGAAGTTGGTGTAAAGCCCGGTCAGCGCGGAGTTGCGGCCCAGTCTGGAAAGGTCTTTGGCGATCGCCACGGCCACCCGTCCCGCCTCGATTTCGGCCAGCATGGCCTGAAAGCCGGGACGGTCATAGGTCACACCGCTTACACCGTCATCCACGAAAAAGGTTGGGTTGGGGAAGTGATGCTCCCTGGCATACTGCAAAAGCATGGCCTTCTGAGACGAGATTTGTCAAGGTTATTTTCTCCCGCTGAATACAAATGTCCAACTTTACTGTGAATAGCTCAGATATAATAAACACAGAGCCGCAGAATGGCCAGGGTTGCCATCACCGCCGCAATGATTAGGATGGTGTTTCGGTTT
>OLQD01000508.1_pt1 | contig 36903 bp, 30 predicted proteins | sample 1672841 | NCBI WGS metagenome assembly OLQD01 (sample SAMEA3136729, study PRJEB25190) | human gut metagenome | biome: human gut; feature: human-associated habitat; material: faeces | place: Austria | collected 2013 | reverse complement strand
ACACCATGACCGGTATGCAGTGGGGCAAGATCCCCGATACCAAGGGCTGGATCGTCCCTGTGGAGAAGAAGTACTAAGAGCTGAAAGGCTTATAAACGCCGCCCGGCTGTACGCCCGGCGGCGTTTGCTGTATCCGGTGCGGATTGCAATTCTCTGCCGCGGGTGATACACTTAAAGTACACCTGAAAAACGAGAGGGAATGAGAAGATGATAAAGAAGTGGAGCATCCGCTACCCCGCTGTGGGCGGCGAAGAAGAGCGTCGGGCCTATGTCTATCTGCCCACCATGTACGAGGCTGACCCTGACCGGCGGTATCCGGTGCTGTATATGTTCGACGGGCAGAACGTGTTTTTCGACGAGGACGCCACCTACGGCAAGAGCTGGGGCGTGGCCGACTATCTGGACTACACCGATACGCCCCTCATCGTGGCGGCGGTGGAGTGCAACGCCGGTGCCAATAATGAGCGTCTGGTGGAGTATTCGCCCTACCGCTTCGACGATAAGCAGTACGGCCACTTCGACGGCAAAGGCAAGGAAACTCTGAACTGGTTCGTCCACGAGTTCAAGCCCTACATCGACGCCAACTACCGCACAGAGCCCGACCGGGCTCATACCTTTATCGGCGGCAGCTCCATGGGCGGCCTCATGAGCCTGTACGCTCTTTTGCAGTACAGCGATGTGTTTGGCCGTGCGGCGGCGCTCTCGCCCTCGCTGTGGGTGGCTCCGGAGGCGCTGACGGCGCTGGTGGGCCGCTGCAAGCTGGCCCCGGGTACCGTGCTCTACATGGATTACGGCTCCAGAGAGATGGGCAACCACGACGGGATGCGGAAGGGCTTTGGCGAGATGTGCAGCAGGATCTTTGCCCGGGGCATCAACCTGACGGCCCGCGTCGTGCCGGGCGGCAACCACAGCGAGGCCAGCTGGGAAAAGCAGCTGCCCTTTGTGTTCCACACCCTGATGTACGAGCTTGATTGAACCAAACTGAGGAGGAAAGCATATGGAGATGCAGTATTTTAAAGAATACAGCCCGGCGCTGGGCCGGGAGATGGAGTGCAAAGTCTACGGACACGGGGGACGGCCCATGCTGTACATCCCCTGTCAGGACGGCCGCTTCTTCGACTTCGAGGACTTCCACATGGCCGACACCCTTGCACCCTGGATCGAGTCGGGCCAGCTCATGGTCATGTCCATCGACACGCTGGACAAGGAGACCTGGTCGGACACCAATGGCGACCCTTACTGGCGCATCCGCCGGTATGAGCAGTGGCTGCATTATATCGTGGATGAGGCTGTCCCCAAGCTGCGCTATCTGTCCAAGGAGCGCAACGGCTGGGACGACCTGCCCGGCGTCATCGCCTTCGGCTGCAGCCTCGGCGCGACCCATGCGGTCAACCTTTACCTCCGCTGGCCCGACATCTTCTGCGGCTGTCTGGCCCTCAGCGGCATCTACACCGCCCACTACGGCTTCGGCGACTACATGGATGAGCTGGTGTATATGAACTCTCCCGTGGACTATATGCGCAACTTCCCGGAGGATCACCCCTATATGGAGCTGTACCGGAACCAGAAGGCTGTCATCTGCTGCGGTCAGGGCGCATGGGAGCAGCCCGACACCACCTGGATGCTCAAGCGCATCTTTGAGGCAAAGAACATCCCTGTCTGGGTGGACCTGTGGGGCCACGACGTCAAGCACGACTGGGATTGGTGGTATAAGCAGGCGGTTTATTACATGCCGTATATTTTAGGGTGAAAGAAAACCTCTCCGTCACGCCTACGGCGTGCCACTGCCCGGGTTGCGGCTCCCAGCATCTGCTTCGGCCCTTGGTGCGGGCCTCGCATCCTGCTGGCCGCGGCCCCAACAGCGACTCCCTGTTTCCGCCGCTGGCGGCGGTCGTCGTTGTTGCTCCTAACGAGGGGAGGCTTTGGCATAACGGAAAGCTTCCTCTCTTCGCTAGAGGCTCCCCTCGGTAGGGGAGCTGTCGAGCGTTAGCGAGACTGAGAGGTTTCTCTACAGCAGATAGAGGATATTCAAGGAAAGAAGACGCGAAATTATGCAGAATTTTATTTTTATCTCCCCGAACTTCCCGACGAACTACTGGCAGTTCTGCCGGGAGCTGAAGAACAACGGCATGAACGTGCTGGGCATCGGCGACCAGCCGTACGATGAGCTGAAGCCGGAGCTGAAGGACAGCCTGAACGAGTACTACAAGGTCGGCAGCCTCGAGAATTACGACGAAGTCTACCGCGCTGTGGCCTTCTTCATCTTCAAGTATGGCCGTATCGACTGGCTGGAGTCCAACAACGAATACTGGCTGGAGCGGGACGCTGCCCTGCGCACCGACTTCCACATCACCTCCGGCTTCCAGACCGAGGATATGCCCCGCATCAAGTACAAGAGCAAGATGAAGGAGTACTACCAGAAGGCCGGCATCGCCACCGCCCGCTACCACATGGTGGACGATCTCAACGGCTGCAAGGCTTTCATCAAGCAGGTGGGATACCCTGTGGTGGTCAAGCCCGACAACGGCGTGGGCGCTTCCGATACCCACAAGCTGTCCAATGACGAAGAGCTGAAGACCTTCCTCGCCTACAAGGCTGAGAATCACCCGGACGTCTCCTACATTATGGAGGAGTTCGTCCACGCCGAGGTCAACAGCTACGACGCCATCATCGACGCCTCCGGCAACCCCATCTTTGAGGCCGGCAATGTCAGCCCCGTGTCCATCATGGACATCGTGAACGACAACGACAACTCCATCTATTACATCATCAAGGACCTGCCCGAGGACACCCGCGCCGCAGGCCGTGCTGCCGTCAAGAGCTTCGGCGTCAAGAGCCGCTTCGTCCACTTCGAGTTCTTCCGGATGACCGAGGACCAGGCCAGCATGGGCGAAAAAGGCCGGATCGTGGCCCTCGAAGTCAATATGCGCCCCTGCGGCGGCTTCACTCCCGATATGATAAACTTCGCCCGCTCCACCAACGTCTATAAGATCTGGGCCGACATGATCGCCTTCGGCGGCACCGATATGCCCGTGGGCGAGCACTACTACTGCCCCTTCGTCGGCCGCCGCGACGGTAAGAACTTCGTGTACAGCCATGAGCAGATCATGCAGAAGTACCAGAAGAACATCAAGATGGTGGACCGCATCCCCGACGCCCTCTCCGGCGCGATGGGCAACCAGATGTACGTCGCCACCTTCTCCACCCGCGAGGAGATGGAGCAGTTCTACTCCGATGTTCTGGCCGTCACCGACGGCGATGCTGCCGCCGCACAGGCCGCGCTTTCCCAGGTGCTGGCTCTGGGCGAGCCCACCAAGGCTCTGACCCCGAAGCCCAACCTCAGCCCGGCGGTCAAGCCCACCACTGCTGTGACCAAGACCCCCACCCGTGCCGTCACCAAGACCAGCCGCAAGGGCCGGAAGTGATTTCCACAAAAACTTTACAAACCGCAGCCGCAGAGAGAAATAAACGCCTCTGCGGCTGTTTTTTGACATGAGGGCAAATGTGATGATTGACAGTGCCCCGGAAAAAGTTGTAAGATAATGCAAATGCAAAAGAGGAAAACGCCTTTGCAAAATGAGCTGAAAGACAGGAGAATTTTCTATGAAGCTGTATCAGAAACTTACTTCTCTGCTGGTGGCTGCAGTGATGGCTGCCGTGCTGATGCCGGTGTGCATGGCTGCTCCCGGCGACTCCGTTGAGACCCGCATCAACAACGCGCTCGCACAGCGCACCGGCGCAGAGCTGTATCAGGAGATCGTCACCACTGCCCCCGATGGCACCACCCAGACCATGATCGCAGCCCGCAGCAACGGCAACGCTTACATCAAGATGGATATGGGCGACGCCGGCAGTCTGGTCTATATCCTGAAAGACGGTCAGGGCTATCTGGTGGACGATGCATCCAAGATGGCCGTCAAGGGCGAAGTACCCACTGTGAGCATAAGCGACGCAGTCTCCGCTGACAAAGGCGAAGCACAGGAGATCCCCTGCACCGTGACCACCGTGAATGTGAACGGTCAGGACTGCGAGGCCCTGTCCTATACTGTCACCGATGCCAACGGTCAGACGGCCACCGTTTCCTACTGCCTGGTCGGTGATGACCTCAAGTATGTCGTTACCGATGCTGCCGAGGGCCGCACCATCGTGGAGTACCGCGTCACGAGCACCACTGTGGACCAGAATCTCTTCAACATCCCTGCGGATTATCAGATCCTGACGCAGGCAGAATTTGAAGCGGCACAGGCCAACCACTGAGAAAATTTTCTGTAGAATATGGGAGCTGCTGCGTTATGCGGCGGCTCCTTTTTGTTGTCCGCCGCCCGGGAATGTGCTATACTGTGTGCAACAGAATGCATGAGAGAATGAGGAGAATCCCTATGAAAATACCCGCAAACGGCTTTACCCACGCAGGCAAGTTCCACGCTGACGACGTGTTTGCAACTGCCCTGCTCCAGATCCTCCGCCCGGATATTAAAATAACCCGCGGCTTCGTGGTGCCGGATGACTTCGACGGCATCGTGTATGACATTGGCTTTGGCATGTTCGACCACCATCAGGAGCCCCGCGAGACCCGCCCCAACGGCATCCCTTACGCGGCCTTCGGCCTGCTGTGGCGGGTACTCGGCCCCGGCCTTGTAGGCGAGCGTCAGGCCCGGCTCATTGATGAGAACTTCATCCAGCCCCTCGATCTGAACGACAATACCGGCGAGCAGAACAGCCTTTGCGACGCCATCGGCTTCTTCAACCCCGTGTGGGACTCGAAAGAGGACCAGGACGCCTGCTTCTTCAAGGCGGTGGCCGTGGCAAAGCAGATCCTGGAGAACCAGATCGAGAGCGCCAACGCCGTCAACCGCGCCGACGAGAAGGTCCAGCAGGCATACAAAAACTCCCGCGACGGCATCGTGGTGCTGCCCTGCTATCTGCCCTGGAAGAACGGCCTGTACAAGACCGACGCCCTTTTCGTCATCTATCCCAGCCAGCGGGGCGGCTGGAGCGCCCAGTGCGTCACCGACCACAAGACTAAAAAGCCCAAGCTCCCCTTCCCCCAGAGCTGGGCCGGCCAGCCGCAGGAGGTCATCGAGCAGAAAAGCGGCATCGAGGGCATCAGCTTCTGCCACGCCAGCCGCTTCCTTATCACGGCCAAGGACAAGGAGACGGCCCTCGCCGCCTGCCGTCAGGTGCTGAAGAACAATGGCCGCATCTGAGAAGCCGGAAAAGGCAGCTTACGTCTACATGGTGCGCTGCGCGGGCGGCCAGCTCTATACCGGCTGGACGAACGACCCGGAAGCCCGCCTCAAGGCCCATCAGAGCGGCAAAGGCGCAAAGTATACCCGCACCCATACCGCGCTGGGCTTTGCCTACCTGGAAGCGTGTGCGGACAAGTCCGCCGCCCTCCGGCGGGAGATTGCCCTCAAAAAGCTGACGAAGGCCCAGAAAGAGGCCCTCTGCGCCGGGTGGACGGCTGAAAAAGAATAAATAAAAACACGAACGCCGCGCCGTGCCGGAACTGGGCCGTCAACCCCGTGCCGACGGCGGACAGAATGTATAAACCGGACTGTATACGGCCATGCATATACAAACTAAAGATGCATAAAATTTGTATATATTTAGAAAATAATGCATAAACATACAAAATAACAGAAAAGGACCGCCAAATCTGCACAAGGTTTGGCGGTTTTCTGCATTGACGGAAAAACCGCTTGGCGTATAATAAAAGCGTACTCAGAAAGACAAGACGTCGAGCGCCCCGGGAGGGATGCCCGGGCGGCAAACGAAAGTGTAAAAAGTGTAATAAACAAAGGAGCGATCATCATGAAAAAGGAAGATATTAAGAAAGTTGTTCTGGCTTACTCTGGCGGTCTGGATACCTCCATCATCATTCCTTGGCTGAAAGAGAACTACAACAACTGCGAAGTCATCGCTGTCTCCGGCGACGTGGGTCAGGGTACTGAGCTGGACGGTCTGGAAGAGAAGGCCAAGGCTACCGGCGCTTCCAAGCTGTACGTCCTCGACCTGAAGAAGGACTTCGTCGAGAACTACATCTTCCCCACCCTGAAGTTCGGCGCAAAGTATGAGGACTACCTGCTGGGCACCAGCTTCGCACGTCCCTGCATCGCAAAGGCTCTGGCCGACATCGCCATCAAGGAAGGCGCAGACGCCATCTGCCACGGCTGCACCGGCAAGGGCAACGACCAGGTGCGTTTCGAGCTGACCCTGAAGGCTCTCTGCCCCGATATGGCCATCATCGCTCCCTGGCGTGAGTGGGACATCGAGAGCCGTGACGAGGAGATCGACTACGCCGAGGCACACAACATCCCCCTGAAGATCAACCGTGAGACCAACTACTCCAAGGATAAGAACCTGTGGCACCTGAGCCACGAGGGTCTCGACCTCGAGAACCCCGCCAACGAGCCGCAGTACAATAAGCCCGGCTTCCTCGAGCTGGGCGTTTCCCCCGAGCAGGCTCCCGACACCCCGACCTACCTTACCCTCCACTTCGAGAAGGGCATCCCCACTGCCGTTGACGGCAAGGAGATGGGCGCGGTCGAGCTGGTCGAGTACCTGAACAAGGTCGGCGGCGAGAACGGCATCGGCCTGCTGGACATCGTCGAGAACCGTCTGGTGGGCATGAAGAGCCGCGGCGTCTATGAGACTCCCGGCGGTGCTATCCTGTACAAGGCCATCAATGTTCTGGAGACCATCACTCTGGACAAGGAGAGCGCACACTTCAAGGCTCAGATGGCTCAGAAGTACGCCGACATCGTTTACAACGGCCAGTGGTTCACCCCGCTGCGCGAGGCTCTGGATGCCTTTGCTGACAGCCTCGAGAAGACCGTCACCGGCGATGTCAAGCTGAAGCTCTACAAGGGCAACATGATCAACGCCGGCGTCACCTCTCCGTACACCCTGTATGACGAGCAGACTGCCTCCTTCGGCGTGGATAAGGACTATGACCAGTCCGATGCTACTGGCTTCATCAACCTCTTCGGCCTGTCCATCAAGGAGCGCGCAAAGCTGTCCAAAAACTGGCCCGAGGTCAAGGAATAACCTGCTTACCATCCCCTTTGGCGTGTTTTTTACACTTTCACGCTGAAGGCTCAAATTACCGGCATCATTGCTGGCGGCACCGCCGCGGGAGCTTTTTCCCCTGCGGCGGCTTTGCCGTTTCTATAGAGGAGTTTCTTTTATGGCAGAACAACTTTGGAAGGGCCGTTTCTCCAAGGCGGTCGATTCCCGCGTCAACGACTTCAACTCTTCCATCCGCTTCGACCAGCGGATGATCGCGCAGGATATGCGCGGCAGCGGCGTCCATGCCGCCATGCTGGCACGGCAGGGCATCATCTCGGAGCAGGACTGTGCGGACATCCTCAGCGGTCTGGCTTCCATCGCGGACGACCTGTCCAGCGGTGCGCTGACCATCGACCCCGCCGCCGAGGACGTGCATACCTTTGTGGAGCAGACCCTGACCGCCCGTATCGGGGATGCGGGCAAGCGGCTGCACACCGGCCGCAGCCGCAACGATCAGGTGGCGCTGGATATCCGCCTGACTTTGCGGGATTACAGCAAGACTTTGCAGGCCTACATCGTGGAGCTGGTGCGGGTGCTGTGCAAAAAGGCGGCGGAGAACACCGCCTCCGTCATGCCCGGCTACACCCATTTGCAGCGCGCCCAGCCCATCACCTTCGGTCACGCGCTGATGGCCTACGCTTCCATGCTGCTGCGCGACCTTGACCGCTTTGCGGACGCCACCGCCCGCATGGACAGCCAGTGCCCGCTGGGCTCTGGCGCACTGGCGGGCACCACCTACCCGCTGGACCGGGATTTCACCGCCGAAAAGCTGGGCTTCGCCGCCCCCTGCGCCAACAGTCTGGACGGCGTGTCCGACCGTGATTTCTGCATCGAGCTGGCAAGCGCCATCTCCATCTGCATGATGCACCTGTCCCGCCTTTCGGAGGAGATCATCCTGTGGTGCAGCTGGGAGTTCAAGTTCATTGAGTTGGACGATGCCTTTACCACCGGCTCGTCCATCATGCCCCAGAAGAAGAACCCGGATGTCACGGAGCTGATCCGCGGCAAGACCGGCCGGGTGTACGGCGACCTGAACACCCTGCTGGTGATGATGAAGGGCCTGCCGCTGGCCTACAACAAGGATATGCAGGAGGACAAGGAAGCCATCTTTGATGCAGTGGATACGCTGGAGCTGTGCCTCAAGACCGTCACCCCCATGCTGGACACCATGAAGACCCTGCCTGCCAACATGCGCCGCGCTGCCGCCAAGGGCTTTATCAACGCCACCGACTGCGCCGACTACCTGACCAAGAAGGGGATGCCCTTCCGGGATGCCTACAAGCTGACCGGCTGCATGGTGTCGGACTGCATTGCCGCCGACAAAACGCTGGAAGAGCTGACCCTGACCCAGTTCCAGAGTTACAGCCCGCTGTTCGGGGCCGATATCTATGATGCCATCGACCTTGTGCACTGCTGCGAGGGACGCACCAGCTACGGCGGCCCCAGCGCCGCCAGCGTCCAGCGCCAGATCGCGCTGGCAACGGCGCGGCTGGACGCATGGGAGGAGGAAAACGCATGAAGGTAAAGGTGTTTATTGATGGCTCTTCCGGCACCACCGGCCTGCGCATTGCCGACCGTCTGGCAGCCCGCCCGGAGATCGAACTGCTGTCCATCTCCGCCGAAGGGCGCAAGGACGTGCACGAGCGGGCAAAGGTCATCAATTCTGCCGACCTTGCCTTCCTCTGCCTGCCGGATGCGGCTTCTAAAGAAGTCATGCCCCTGCTGCGCCCGGACGTGAAGGTGCTGGACACCTCCACCGCCTTCCGCACCGATGCCGCATGGGACTACGGCTTCCCGGAGCTGAAGGGGCAGAAGGAAAAAATTCAGAACTCTTACCGCGTGGCAGTGCCCGGCTGCTATGCCAGCGGCTTTATCAGCATTGCCCGCCCGCTGGTGGAGCTGGGGCTGGTGCCGCAAAGCTACCCCTTCAGCTGCACCGGCATCTCCGGCTACTCCGGCGGCGGCAAAAAGATGATCGCGGACTACGAAAGCCCCGACCGCCCGGCGCACAGCAAGCTGGATGCGCCCAAGAGCTACGGCCTGAGCCTTGGCCACAAGCACCTGCCGGAGATGCAGAAGATCAGCGGCCTTGCGCACACGCCGATGTTCGTGCCGGTGGTGTGTGACTACTACTGCGGGATGCAGGTGCTGGTGCCGCTGGATCTTGCCCTTGCGGGCACCACTGCCGAAGCCGTGGCTGCCGCCCTTGCGGACTACTACAAGGACGCCGCCACCGTCAAGGTGCACGGCCTGAACGAGCCGCTGCCGGAAAACGGCCTGTACTCCAATGCCATGGCGGGCACCGACCGCATGGAGTTGTACCTGACCGTGAACGCCGCCGGAGACCAGATGATGCTGGTCTCGCTGTTTGATAATCTGGGCAAAGGCTCCTCCGGTGCCGCCGTCCAGTGCATGAACCTGATGCTGGGTCTGGAAGAGACCAAAGGGTTGGAATAAACTTGTTTTTCTTTGTGGGAAAGGAAAATCGTTATGCAGTATAAGGAAGTTGCGGGCGGCATCTGCGCGCCCAAGGGTTTTGCCGCCGCCGGTGTCCATTGCGGCATCCGGGCAAATCACAGCGAAAAATATGATCTGGCGCTCATCAAGGCCGAGGTGCGCTGCGCTGCTGCGGGCGTGTACACCACCAACAAGGTCTGCGGTGCGCCCATCAAGGTGGACCGCGCCCATCTGGCAGATGGCTACGCACAGGCCATTGTGGTAAACAGCGGCAACGCCAACACCTGCGCCGCAAACGGCGTGGCGCTGGCTGAGGAGTGCTGTGCACTGGTAGGCAAGGCGCTGAACATTGACGAAAAGGATGTTCTGCCCGCCTCCACCGGCGTCATCGGTCAGCCCATGGTCATCGACCCCTTTGCCCGGGGCATCCCGGCGGCGGCGGAAAAGCTGGCTGCCACCGCGCAGGGCAGCACGGACGCTGCCACCGCCATCATGACCACCGACACCCATAAAAAGGAATACGCCATCCAGTTCGAGCTGGGCGGCAAGGTGTGCACCGTGGGTGCCATCGGCAAGGGCAGCGGCATGATCGCCCCCAACATGGCCACCATGCTGGCGTTCTACACCACGGACGCCGCCGTCTCGCCTGCGCTGCTGGAAAAGGCGCTCAAGACCGTGGTGCCCGGCACCTATAACCAGATGAGCGTGGATCTGGACACCTCCACCAACGACACCCTCATCATCATGGCGTCCGGTCTGGCGGGCAACCCGGAGATCTGCGAGGAGAACGCGGACTACGCCGCCTTTGTGGCAGCGCTGACCGCCATTGCAGAGCACATGTGCGCCGAGCACGCCGGAGACGGCGAGGGCGCCACCCACCTGATCACCTGCGAGGTGACCCACGCGCCCGACCTGAAAACCGCCCGCGCCGTGAGCCGCAGCGTGGTCTGCTCCAACCTGTTCAAGGCGGCGGTCTTTGGCCGCGATGCCAACTGGGGACGCATCCTGTGTGCCATCGGCTATACGCCCGGCGATTTCTCCATTGATAAGGTCTGCGTCTGGCTTTCCAGCAAGGCGGGCGAGGTGTATGTGTGCGAGAACGCCGCCTACCACCCGTACAGCGAGGACGAAGCCGCCAAGGTGCTGGCAGAGCACGATATTCTGGTCAAGGTGGATATGGGCACCGGCGAGGCAAGCGCCAAGGCATGGGGCTGTGACCTGACCTATGACTATGTAAAGATCAACGGCGATTACAGAACCTGACAACCCTCTCAGGCGCTGCGCGCCAGCTCCCCCGAAGGGGGAGCTTTAGAAACGAACGACAAGCAGCTGAGTTTATTTTATGGAGCAAGTGACCCATTCGACAAAAGCTCCCCCTTTCGGGGGAGCTGGCAATGCCGCAAGGCATTGACTGAGAGGGTTTAGAGGAAATCTTATGAAAAACGAAGAAATGGCGCGGCTTTTTTCGGAGGCCACCCCTTATATCCAGAAATACCATGGCAGAACCATGGTCATCAAGTACGGCGGCAACGCCATGATCAACGAGAGCTTGAAAAACGCCGTGATGAACGACCTTGTCACCCTGACGCTGCTGGGCGTGCGGGTGGTGCTGGTGCACGGCGGTGGGCCTGCCATCAACGAGATGCTGAAAAAGGTGGGCGTGGAGAGCCACTTTGCAAACGGTCTGCGGGTGACGGACGATGCCACTATGGAGATCGTGCAGCAGGTGCTGGCAGGTAAGGTGAACAAAGACCTTGTGGCAAAGCTGCGCGGGCGCGGCGTGGGTCTGTGCGGCATGGACGGACAGATGCTCCGCTGCACCGAGCTGGACCCCCAGCTGGGTCATGTGGGCGAGATCGTCCATGTGGACGCCACCCTGATCGAAAGCCTGCTGGACGGCGGCTTTATTCCGGTGATCGCCACCGTGGGCATGGACGACCTTGGGCAGGCGTACAACGTCAACGCCGACACTGCCGCGGCCCAGATCGCCATTGCCCTCAAGGCGGAAAAGCTGGTGTCCATGACCGATATCGCGGGCCTGCTGCGGGATAAGGAGGACGAGACCACCCTCATCCCCGAGGTGGAGGTGACCGAGATCGAGGGCTACAAGTCCGCCGGCATCATTGCGGGCGGCATGATCCCCAAGATCGGCGGCATGGCGGATGCCATCTATCAGGGCGTGCACGAGGCGGTCATCATTGATGGCCGTGTGCCGCACTCCATCCTGCTGGAACTGTTCTCCGACCGCGGCTCCGGTACCCGCTTTTACCGCCGCAGCCACCGCGAATAAAAAGATTGCGCAAGCGAAAAAGCAGTATTATAATAGAAAAAACGCTCCCTCCGGGGGAGCAGCGCATGCGCGGAACTTCTATTCACAGGAGGTACACCTATGGATTCTGAAAAAGTCATCAAGCGGGACAACGAGTACGTCCTGCACACCTATAACCGCAGCCCCGTCGTGCTGGAAAAAGGCCACGGGCTGTACGCCGAGGGCCCGGAGGGACAGAAGTATCTGGACTTCACCAGCGGCATCGGGGTGAACAGCCTTGGCTACTGCGACCTTGCTTGGGCAGAAGCCGTGTCCCAGCAGGCACACAAATTGCAGCACACCTCTAACCTCTACTATACCGCACCCTGCGGCAAGCTGGCGAAAAAGCTGTGCAAGCGCACCGGCATGAGCAAGGTGTTCTTTGGCAACTCCGGCGCTGAAGCCAACGAGGGCGCCATCAAGGCCGCCCGCAAGTACAGCGTAGACCATTACGGCAAGGACCGCTACAACGTCATCACGCTGGTCAACAGCTTCCATGGCCGCACCCTTGCCACCCTGACCGCCACCGGGCAGGAGGTGTTCCATAACTACTTCGGCCCCTTCAACGAGGGCTTCCAGTACGTCCCGGCGGGGGATATCGAAGCGCTGCGGGAACTGGTAGACCGCCACACCTGCGCCGTGATGATGGAACTGATTCAGGGCGAGGGCGGCGTGATGGCGCTGGACCCGGACTATGTACAGGCCGTGCGCGCTTTGTGCGACGAAAAAGACCTTGTGCTCATCGTGGACGAGGTGCAGACCGGCGTAGGCCGCACCGGCACCTTCCTGTGCTGTGAGCACTATAACCTCAAGCCGGACATCGTCACCCTTGCCAAGGGGCTGGGCGGCGGCCTGCCCATCGGCGCGGTGCTGATGAATGAAAAGGTAGCCGAGGGCATGGGCCCCGGTACCCACGGCTCCACCTTTGGCGGCAACCCGGTGGTATGCGCCGGTGCCAACGTGGTGGTGGATCGTCTGGACCAGAGCTTCCTTGCACAGGTCAGCGAGCGCGCCGTACAGCTGCGCACCGGTCTGGCAAAGCTGCCCCACGTCAAGAACATTTCCGGCATCGGCCTGATGGTGGGCATCGAATTCTTTGATGTACAGGCTGCGGATGTGCTGGCTGCCTGCCGCGAAAAGGGCTTGCTGGTGCTTACCGCCAAGACCCGGCTGCGTCTGCTGCCGCCGCTGACCGTCTCCGAGCACGAAGTAGACATGGCGCTGGAGGTGCTGGCCGAGGTGCTGGGCACGATGGAGCCGACGGCTCCGAAGGAGCAGGCATGAAAAATCTGCTGAAAATGAGCGACCTTTCCCCCGCCGAGCTGACCCACATTCTGGATGTGGCCGACCAGCTGAAAGCGGACTGCAAGGCGGGCCGCACCGCCCCGCTGCTGGCGGGCAAAAGCGTAGCGCTGCTGTTCTCCAAGGCGTCCACCCGCACCCGCACCAGCTTTGAGGTGGGCGTGTACCAGATGGGCGGTCTTGGCAACTACATGAACACCGCCGAGCTGCAAGCCGGGCGCGGCGAGCCCCTGCGGGACACCGCCCGGGTGCTGGGGCGCTACTACGACTGCGCCGTCTGGCGCACCTACCGCCAGCGGGACTTGGAGGAGCTGGCAGAGCTTTCCGGCATTCCGGTGATCAACGGCCTGACCGACTACGCCCACCCCTGTCAGGTGCTGGCAGACCTGATGACCATTCGGGAGCGCCGGGGCACGCTGGCAGGGCTGAAGCTCTGCTTTGTGGGCGATGGCAGCAACATGGCAAACAGTCTGATCGTGGGCGGCCTTTTGGCGGGGATGCAGGTATCCTGCGTCTGTCCTCCGGGCTACCGCCCGGCAGCGGATGTGCTGATGTTTGCCCACAAATACGGCAATGCCTTCCACCTGACCACCGACCCTGCCGAGGGCTTGCGGGACGCGGACGTCGTAGCCACCGCCGCATGGAACACCACCGCCCCCGGCACTGCCGAGAGCGAGCAGCGTCTGCGGGATTTTGTGGGCTTCCAGCTCACCGGCCGTCTGCTGGAAAACGCCAAGTCGGACGCGCTGGTGCTGCACTGTCTGCCCGCCCACCGGGGCGAGGAGATCTCCACCGCCCTGTTCGAGCAGCACGCGGACGAGATCTTTGACGAGGCGGAGAACCGCCTCCACGTCCAGAAAGCCGTGCTGGCGGTGCTGCTGGCGGGCAAGTAAAATGCAATGACCCCCATACAGGGGACTGCCGCACAGCGCTGTGCGGCAGTCCCTTTTTGCGCCCCAAAAGGGTGCGCAAGGGCTTTTTTAGGGTTTTTCGGGGCGATTCGATGCATTTCAGGGGCCATTCACGCAGAAATGCACCACTTTTGCCGCCGTTCGTGGTATACTACAAGCACAGAGCAGTGCTCTGTTTAATATGCCATTCCCATAATTCCTATAGAGCAGAAAACCGTCCGGTAACCGCAAACCGGGCGGTTTTCTGTTTTTGCGGGTGCGTGTGGTGCGCCGGGGCGTTTCAGCGCATTTGCGGGGCGATTCGTGCCCAAAACCGTCCAAAGCGGGCAAAACGTGGTACACTGGGTACAACAAAAAACGCCCGGCTTGGAAGGGCGCTTGAAAAGGAGAGGATCTTATGCAAAAACGGCTCATCAGCATGGTTCTGGCGCTGAGCATGGCACTGTCCGCAATGCCGCTGCCCGCCCTTGCCCAGAGCGCCCCGCCCGACACCGCCAGCGCCGCCGCACTGGCAGAGGAAAACGACGATGTCACCGATATCTATACAGATGACAACTCTAGCAAGCCCTACGGCGATCTCTTCGGCAACAGCAACGGCAGTTGGTCCTACGATGAGACCAGCAATACGCTCACCCTGAAAGACGGCACCTTCCGGCTCCGCAATTACGGCTATGACAGCTACAATAATTGCATCCAATGGAACGTAAAGATCGAGCCCGGTGCCACCCTGCAGGAGGCGCGGATCGGCTCGGAATACCATAACGGCTACACCGTGACCAACGCAGGCACTATCTCCGGCGGCACCTTCTACGGCAAGGTGATCTGTGAAGCCGGGGCTGTCATCAGCGGCGGCACCTTTAAAGGAAATGCCATTGTTAATGCTGCGGGCGGCAAGGTCACCATTGAAGATGGCACCTTTGAAGAGGGGAGTTATACCAGCGGCGTGACCGTTAAAGCAGCGGGTACCCTTACCATCAACGGCGGCAGCTTTGAAAGCTCGCTCACGGATCTTAAAAGGACAACGGAAATCATCATCAATGGCGGTCTGTTCAACGACAAGCTGTATGTTGCAGAAGATAAATGTACCGTCAACGGCGGTCTGTTCACCACTGAAGATGACCCGCTGCCCGAGGGCGCAGCCGTCAACGGCGGCTACTTTGTGACAGACCGCGATGGCCTTGTAGCCATCGATGCAGCCAGTGCTCCGGTGTACGCCCCTGTCGCAGTGGCAGCGGACGGCACGGTGAACGAGTGGTCGGCAGACACTTATGGTACCCTCTATGTCGCTCCCAATACCAGTGTCACCCTGAAGCCCACCTGCAAGCTGGAAAGTGTTTTCAGCGGCGACGACAAGCTGAACTATACTGCCAAGGACGGCGCGGTCAGCTTTACTGTGGGCACGGAAGCTGTCCAGTTCAACAGCGTTACAGTAGGGGAACTGGTCATTGAAAAGAACGGCTTCCCCAAGGGTACGGACGGTGGCGTCTATGGTGCCAAGGGCAACGGCTGGTCCTTTGAACCGAACCACAAGCACGCAGAACTGTTTACAAACGATGTCCCCACCCTGACCATCGAGAAGGGCGCTGTGCTGGACTTCGACAAGGTGACAAATAAGGCCGGTACAGTAAAATTTGCGGTTGAAAACTACGGCACTTTCAGCGGTACACTGGACACCGACCGGTATGTGTACAATAGGGAGGGCGGCGTCATCACGGATGCCAAGCTGAACAGCCCGCAGAGCCTTTACAATAACGGCCTTGTGGAGGATTCGGTGCTGTGCTTTAACTACATCGGCAACGGCTGGCGCGAAACGGCACAGCCCGCTACCATCCGCAACTCTGCGCTGGATATCACCGGCTGGCTGCTGGCCAACATGGCTTCCAATAAGGCTGTACTGGACGGCTGCTATAACAGCGCCGGTTACACCGGCACTGCCGTGATCGGCAACGGCGGCACGGTCAAAAACAGTAAGAGCACCCTGAAGCTGCCAGTGAAAAATACGGCTGGCGCGAGTTACCAGCCCACCATTGACGGCGGCGAGTACACCGTTGTCTATAATGAGGGCGGCATCATTCAGGGCAGCCCCATCATCCACGCGCTGGTGGCAAAGGATACCAAGGACCTGAACGGCGCTGCGGATTACTACACCCTGAACTACACTGCACCGGAAGATGCCGAGTACGCTGAAAAATACATCAACGGCATCAATGGCATGATGGAGGGTATTTGGGACGCAAAAACCTCCACCCTCTACGTTGACACCGATCAGGATACCATCTCGGTCATCACCCACGCGCCCATCAAGAGCGTGAACGGCGTAGCTTATAGCGGCTCTGTGCGCTATGATACAGAGCGCTACACCAGCGCCATCGACCTGAGTAAGTATAACACCCATATCCTCAACCTGAGCGCCACCGGCGAGGGCGCGGCAGAGCTGCCGCCGGCAGACCCCGCAGACTTTGCCTTTGTCCTGCCCAACGACCTGACCTATAACGGCAACCCCAAGAGGGTGGAAGTGGACGTTCGGGACAGCGCCACCAAGAAATACGGCGCTGTTACCGTGACCTACAAGCAGAATGGTGTAGTGCTGAACGGTGCTCCCATTGAGCCGGGCACTTACACCTTTACCGCGAATGTAGCAGCTACCGCCACCTGTGCGGGCGGTGATGTGACCCCGAAGTATAACACGTTTACCATCCAGAAGGCCGCGCTGAACCCCAAAGACTTTACCGTGACAGAGCCCACTGACCTGACCTATAACGGCAGCGCCAAGGAAGTAACCGTTAAGAACACCAGTGATAAGGACTACGGCGAGATCACCGTGACCTACAAGCAGAATGGCGAAGCACTGAACGGTGCTCCTACTGAACCGGGCGAATACAGCTATACCGTCACCGCCGCAGGCAGCGCACGGTATGTGGGCGGCATTGTTAAAACAGGCTCGTTCCGCATTACAAAAACAGGCACGACCGACCCCGAACCGGAAAAGACCTATCAGCTTACCGTTGCCGGTGCGGACATCACCCTGCCCGAGGATGCAGACGCCAGCGCCCTGAAAGCAGGACAGCTGGTCAGCCTGACCGCTTACCCGGACACCGACACCGTGCACTTTGCCCAGTGGGTAGTGAGCGGCGCTGACGGCGCACTGAGCCCGGCAGACCTGATGGATGCCGCAGACGAACCGCTGACAGAGGATGCCTTTAAGCAGCGCACCCTGACCTTCAGAATGCCCGCAAAGAGCCTGACGATCACCCGCCGAGACCACCACGGTGGAGCAGCCAGAGCAGCCGCCGGAGGAGGACAGCACCGAGTACAGCCCGCTGCAAACGGTGGGCATTCTGGCCGGTACAACGGCAATGTTTGCTGGCTGCGCAGTGATCGGCTACGAGGCCGTTACCGGCAGCATCCTTGTAGACCTGCTGCCCAAGGGCACGGCCATCCCGAGCACCCGGGAACAGCTGGCAGTGCTGCTGTGGAGCACCGCAGGCAAACCTGAACCCGCTGCACCCGCTGTTTACAGCGATGTAGCCGAGCCTGAGACCGCCAAGGCAGCCCGCTGGGCTGTGGAGGCCGGGCTGCTGCCCGACATGGGCGAGGGCGTCTTTACGCCCGGCAAGCGTGTGACCAAAGTACAGGTCATCCGTGCTTGGAGCCAGCTGAAAAAGCTGGGTCTGGCGAAATAACCATTGCCATCTCCCGATCGATCCTTTCCAATAAGCGCAGCAAGGCCGTCCGGCGAATGCCGGACGGCCTTGTTGTGTTGTGTAGGAGGGGATTCCCCGCAGCGCCGCCGCTTCCGCAGGAAGCAGGCGCTGTAAATGCCGTTTGCCATTACGACCCCACCCGTGAAAATGGGATAGCGGAGCGTCCGCAGACGCTCCGCTATCCCGAAAATTAAAATAATTCTTCCGCTGAATATGCCCAAAGCGCAGCGGAGGGCATTTCAAATCGTCTCCACCCCGGGACACCCGGCGGCGCGCCATGCGGCGCACAGCACCTCTTTTTCCGGCTTGGAGAGCTTTTTCAGGGCGGCTTCCCGGCGCAGGGCGGCGCGTTTGTCCGCGCAGCGCTCTATATAGGCAAAGCCCACCGCGCCGTGGGCGCGGGTGTAGCGGGCACCTTTGCCGCTCTGGTGCGCCTTCAGCCGGGCGGCGGGGTGGTTCGTCCAACCGGTGTACAGCTGCCCGCCGGTGCAGCGCACCATGTAGACGTAGGCGGCGTCAGGCAAGGCGTCCATTGTTTTTCAGCACCTGACGGCAGGCGGCAAGGGCGGTCTCCTTGTCCTTGGCGGTGATGAGAAAACGGCTGGCGTGGCAGAAGCTGATGCCCGGGATGCCGCTCTTCTGCTCGATGACCTCCTGCGGCTGTCCCGCCCAGGACTGGGGGAAGGGCAGCTTGGACTTTTTGGTCTTGTGGTCGGTGACGCACTGGGCGCTCCACCCGCCGCGCTGGCTGGGGTACACCACAAACAGGGCGTCGGTCTTGTACAGGCCGTTTTTCCACGGCAGATAGCAGGGCAGCACCACGATGCCGTCGCGGGAGCTGCGGTAGGCCTGCTGTACTTTTTCGTCCGCGCGGTTCACGGCGTTGGCGCTGTCGATCTGGTTTTCCAGGATCTGCTTTGCCACAGCCACCGCCTTGAAAAAGCAGCTGTCCTGATCCTCCTTGGAGTCCCACACCGGGTTGAAAAAGCCAATGGCATCGCACAGGCTGTTCTGCTCGCCGGTGTTGTCGTTCAGGTCCAGCGGCTGGATGAAGTTTTCGTCAATGAGCCGCGCCTGCCGCTCGCCCACAAGGCCGGGGCCAAGCACCCGCCACAGCAGACCAAAGGCTGCGTAGGGCACGCCGTTTGCGCGGTACTCCCGGGGCTCCTGATGGTGGTCGAACATCCCAAAGCCGATATCGTACACGATGCCGTCAAAATCGTCAGGTACGGTAAAGCCGCGGGTGATCTTGATATCCGGGCGCAGAATTTGCAATAGCGCCGTAGCAAACACGTCATCGGCATGGAACTTGCCGGCGTGGGTAAAACCGTTTGCGGGAATTTTCATGGATTTGATACCTCTTCTTTACTTTCAGATACACCTTAGTTTTGTCTGGTATCAGTATAGCACAATCCCGCCCGTGGGACAACAAAAAGGAACGGCAGCGCCGCCGTTCCTTTTGTGCGGGACGATTTGGAATGCGCTCCGCTGCGCTTCCACTGGAAGCGGCGTTGTAGATGCCGTTTGCCTTTACGACCCCTCCCGTGAAAATGGGATAGCGGAGCGTCCGCAGACGCTCCGCTATCCCGAAATAAAAATAATATTTCCGCTAAACATGGCTAGAGCGAAGCGGAAGCCATTTTCAACCGTCCTACAACAAAAAGGCTGCTGCACAGCGGTTTGTGCAGCAGCCTATAACAGCTTTGCTTACAGCGCCGAATAGCCGAAGCTGTTCACCAGCGCGTCAATGTGCTGCCCGGCCTTGCACAGGGGGCAGTCGCGGGAGTCGAAGCTGGCGTAATCCGGCAGACTGGTGGGGTCAAAGATGGAGGTGACCGGGTAGCCAAGGCACTCGTGGGTGGTGGCAAAAATCGCCGAAAGCCCTGCCACGATGCCGCCGTAGTAGTTTACGGCTTCTACGGCTGCCTGAATGGTGTAGCCGGTGGTGATGGATGCCGCCAGAATGAGGACGTGCTTGCCCTTGACCATGGGAGCAAGATTGTCCCGCAGAATGATCTGGCTGCCGGAGGTGTATTCCGGCGTGACGATGTAGATGGTCTTGTGGGCGTTCATATTGGTAAAGCCGTCCTTGGTCAGCTCGTTGGCAAGGCAGGTGCCAATGACCTGTGTGCCGTCCAAGCAGAGCACGGTATCCACGATGGTGCTGTGCTGATAAGCGCTGACCAGCTCCTTTGCCACGGCCTTGGCCTCGGAAAGGCGGGTCTTTTGGGTGGTCACGTCGATGTAATAGTTGATGTGGCTGTGGCTGGTGGCAAAATGTCCCTTGGCCACCCGCAGGAACAGTTCGCTTTTGCTGGTGGGAAGCTTGACCATGTTGATCATTGTACAGCACTCCTTTTTTCACCGGGCGCAGCTGCGCCGCAAAATACAAAACAGCGCGGCGACCCATGTTGATCGCAGCGCTTATTTTTCTTCTCTGCTTCTTTATTGTACTGAAAAATGCCGCTGTGCACAAGACACAAACTTGACGAAAAACCTTGCTTTTTTACAGACATATCGCCGAAAACTTGGATGCAAAGGCCGCTGCCGCCCGGAATGCCGCACCGCAAAAGGCGTACAGCAGCAAGACCAGTACTGCGGCAGGGGAGGAACACGCTTTTTTGCGCAACACGGAAAATTTTGCAAAAAGGGACTGGTATTTTTGCGGGTTTTGAGTATAATATAAGAGAAAGTTCAAATTTGAAGTAAAAGGAGAATCACATCCATGGCACAGGCAAAACAGGATATGGGCTCTGGCAGCGTAAAAAAGCTGATGCTGCAGCTCATGATCCCGGCGGTCGTTGCACAGGTGGTCAACCTGCTGTATAACATCGTGGATCGCATTTACATCGGACATATCGCCGGCATCGGCGCGGCAGCGCTGACCGGCGTGGGACTGTTCACCCCCATTCTTATGCTGCTGAACGCATTCGCCATGCTGGTGGGCGCGGGCGGCGCACCCCGCACCGCCATTGCGCTGGGGCAGGGCGACAAAGAGCAGGCAGAGAAGATCATCTCCAACAGCTTTACCATGCTGTTAATCTTCTCGGTGGTGCTGACCGTGGTGTTCTACGCCGGAGCGCCCACCCTGCTGCGGCTCTTCGGCGCCAGTGACGCCACCCTGCCCTATGCGCTGGCGTACAGCCGCATCTACATTCTTGGCTCGGTGTTTGTGCTGCTGGTGCTGGGCATGAACCCCTTCATCACCACGCAGGGCTTTGCCAAGACCAGTATGCTTACCACCGTCATCGGTGCGGTCATCAACATTATTCTCGACCCCATCCTGATCTTTGGTCTGGGTCTGGGCGTGCGGGGCGCTGCCATTGCCACCGTGCTCAGTCAGGCCGTGGGCGCGGTGTGGATCCTGCGCTTCCTCACCGGCGAAAAGACCATCCTGCGCCTGCGCAAGGACTATATGCGCCCGGAAAAGAAGGTCATCCTGCCGGTGATGGCGCTGGGCATCTCCACCTTTGTGATGATGTCCACCGAAAGCCTGCTGTCCATCAGCTTCAGTTCCAGTCTGGCGCGGTACGGCGGCGACGTGGCTGTGGGTGCCATGACCGTCATCACCAGCGCCTCCCAGCTGTGCACCCTGCCCATTCAGGGCATCTGTCAGGGCGGTCAGCCGGTAATGAGCTTCAATTTCGGCGCGGGCAAAAAGTCCCGCGTCAAGGAGGCGTTCCGCTTCCAGCTGACCCTGTGCAGCTGCTACACCTGCCTGTTCTGGCTGCTCATGATGCTGGCGCCGGGGGCTGTGGCGGGCATCTTCACCTCGGATACCGCTCTTATCTCCTACACCACATGGTCCATGCGCATCTACATGGCGGGTATCTTTGCCATGGGCTTCCAGATCGCCTGTCAGCAGAGCTTTATGGCGCTGGGACAGGCCAAGGTCAGCTTGCTGCTGGCCTGCCTGCGCAAGATCATTTTGCTGATCCCGCTCATCTTCATTCTGCCGCACCTACTGCCGGACCCGGTATTCGGCGTCTTTCTGGCAGAGCCGGTCAGCGATATTCTGGCGGCCACCATCACCACCATCACCTTCTTCTCCCGCTTCAATGGGATTCTGGAGCGTGGCGCTGCAAAGGTATAACGCATACGATTGGAATGCGCTCCGCTGCGCTCTGCGCATAATCAGCGGAAAAACTATTTTTAATAGAACAATGCCGGAGCGTCTGCGGACGCTCCGGCATTGTATTTTCACAGGAGGGGTCGTAATGACAAACGGCATTTGCGCCGCGCACTCCCAATTACTTTTCAGCTACTGCCATCTCCGGCTCACCCAGAGCCAGCACCTTCGTCAACTCGGCCTGCACCTTGGCGTTGGTGGCATCGGTGACTGCCAGCACGTCGGAGTAGAACTTTTCCATCTCGTCACGGGTGGAGAAGGTGGCCACATACATCTGGTTGCCCATGGCACCGGACAACGCCTCGGGGATGCGATCCACCATGCGCATGTTGTCCTGATACTTCTGCATCAGCTGCTCGTGGCTGTAAACGAAGCTCTTGCCATCCCGGCGGCCGACAAAGGCGCAGTAATAGTGCTCACCCACCGGCATATCGGTGCCGCCGAAGGCGATCATGTCCGCCCAGATCTTGTACACGTTGGTGGAACGGGCAAAGTCGATCATGTCCGGGGTAAAGCCGCCGCAGGGGCGCATGTTGACTTCCAGCGCCACGAGCTGGCCTTTTTTGCCCATGCTGGCCTGATCCTCGGTCATGCGGAAGAACTCGAAGTGGACAAAGCGGCTCTTCACCCCAAAGCTCTTGACGGCGGCACGGCCTGCGGCGCGGGTGTCCTCCGGCAGATCCTTGATGATGTAGTAGATAGAGTTGTCATCGTTGTTCACGATGTCCATGATGGACACGGGGCTTACGTTGCCCGCCTCAAAGATGGGGTTGCCGTGGGCGTCGATGATGGCATCGTAGCTGTTCACCTCGGCGCGGACGAACTCCTCCATGATGTAGGCTACATCCGGGTGCTCTTTTTCCTTGTAGGCCAGAAATGCCTCCAGTTCCTTGTCGGTGGAAAGGCGGTGGGTATCCGAAGCACCCACGCCGTTGTCCGGCTTGACTACCACCGGGTAGCCCACCTGCGCCACAAAGGCCTTGCAGCCTGCAAGGTCATCTACCATGTGGTAGCGGGCGGTGGCGATACCGGCCTTCTGATAGTACTCCTTCATCTTGCTCTTGTACTTGATGCGGGGCATATCAGAGGTCTGGAAGCCGCTGGTGATGTGGAAATCGGTGCGCAGGGCGGCATCCCGTTCCAGCCAGTATTCATTGTTGGACTCCAGCCAGTCGATGCGGCCATACTTGAAGGTGAAAAAGGCCACGGCGCGGTATACCTCGTCGTAGTTTTCCAGACTGTTCACCTTGTAGTATTCGTTCAGGCTTGCCTTCAGTTCGGGCTTCAACTCCTCGTAGGGCTGGTCGCCGACGCCCAGAACGTTCAGGCCGTTGTTTTTCAGCTCCCGGCAGAACTGCCAGTAGTTCGTGGGGAAGTTGGGGGAGATAAAAATAAAGTTCTGCATAGTATTTGTTGATTCCTCTTTCCGTTACCTCTATGATTACAATGCCCCTGCGGGGCGGGACAGACTTTAATATTGGGAAACAACGGCGCGTCCATGGACGCGCCGTTGTGCCATTTTCACGGGATGGGTCACTGCTGGCCCAGAATGTAGGGCATATAGTATGCCACCTGCTTGTACCACCAGTTCCAGTCGTGGTTGACATCGTGACCCCACAGGTCTACCCAGATGGGGATATGCTTTGCTTCAAAGATGCGCTTGAGCAGCCATGTGGTGTCCGGCTGTTCCCAGTCGCCCTGACCGCAGCAGATGACCGCCTTCTGATTGCGGAACAGCTGCATATAGGGGTGATCCTCCGGGAAGTTCTTCATGTAGTCCACGGGGGAGTTCATGTACACCAGCTCGTCCATATAGTCGCCAAAGCCGTAGTGAGCAGTGTAGATGCCGCTGAGTGCCAGACAGCCGCAGAAGATATCCGGGCGGCGCAGATACAGGTTTACCGCATGGGTAGCGCCCAGACTGCAACCAAAGGCGATGACGCCGGGCAGGTCGCTCCAGCCGTTGCGCTGCTGCGCCAGATGCTGAAGCATCGGGGCGGCCTCGCGGGTGATGTAGTGCAGCCACTGCTCATAGCGGCGGATGCGCCAGTAGGGGTTGCCCTGTGCGTCCGACCAGGTTTCCTGATCCATGGTGTCGATGGAAAGCACCATGATCTGCCCGGACTCGATCCACGGGGCAAGGGTATCGGTCATGTGGAAGTTTTCAAAATCGAAGAATCGGCCGTCCTGACAGGGGATATACAGCATCGGGCGGCCTGCGTGGCCGTAAAGCTTGCACTCCATATCCCGTCCCAGTTCCGGGCTGTACTCCTTGAAATACTGCATCTCCATGGTGTTTCCTCCTTTAGTGTTGTTGGGCTATGGTGTCGCCCTTCTCTTACTCCTCCACCTCATACAGCAGGGTGTGGAACACGAAGGGCAGCTGTTTTTCCCAGCTGACTTCGCTGTGGGTGCCGCCGGGCACGATGCGGCTGGTCAGGTGGATGCCCCGGGTCATCAGCTTGCCGCTCAGGGCAGAAAACTGTCGGCGGATGCCCTCGTGGTTGCCCATCTCCCGGGAGCCGTAGTCCATGTACAGCACCGTGCCGGGGGCAAGCTTTGCACGCCCCACAAGGCCGGAAAGCTTATCCGGTGCCACCCAGATAGAGGGGGAAAGTGCTGCGGCACGGCTGTAAGTATCGTTATATTGCAGCAGGGCATACAGGCTCATCAGTCCACCCATGCTGCTGCCGCCGATAAAGGTATTTGCCCTGTCCGGCAGGGTACGGAAATTCTGGTCGATCAAAGGCTTGAACCGGTGGATGAACCAGCTCATAGTGGCCTGTCCCTTGCCGTCAAAGTGGCCGTAGGTGGCGTCATCGAAGCGGTAGGGGGAATACTCCACCAGACGCTCGTTGTTTGCCCCGGCGTTGCACTCGATGGCCGCCACAATCAGCGGGGTGTCGGTATAGTCCAGATAATCTGCCACGCCCCAGCTTTTGCCGTAGGTGGCATCCTCGTTGAAAAACACGTTCTGCCCATCGAACATATACAGCACGGGGAACCGGCGCTCCGGCTGTGCCTCGTACATGGTGGGCAGATAGACATACGCCCGGCGCTGCTCGGTGCCGTTGACCGCCGGGTAACTCATGCTCCATTTTTTGATCATGGTGCTTCTTTCCTCTCAAATCTTCCTGCAAGGAGCACAGGCGGCAAGCCCACGCCCTTTATAGGTAGTGTAGCACCATGCGGCGGGAATTGCAATCTTTATGCGCAAAGGGGCGGCGGGACGATTTGGAATGGCTTCCGCTTGCGCTTTAGCCATATTCAGCGGAAATATTATTTATAATTTCGCAATTCTGGAAAATCTGCGGATTTTCCAGAATTGCCTTTTCACGGGAGGAGCCGTGACGGCAAACGGCATCTGCGGTGATGCAAAAGGGACTGCTGCCCCAGATGGTATGCAGCAGTCCCTTTAAAAGCCGTAGGGTGACAGGCGGCTCAATATTTCTTTTCCACAGGCACGATCCAGCCCTTGGTATCGGGGATCTTGCCCCACTGCATACCGGTCATGGTGTCGTACAGCTTCTGGGTGACAGGGCCGATCTTGCCGTCGCCGATAAAGGCGTGCTCGCCCTTCCAGACCAGCTCCTTGACAGGAGAGACGACAGCGGCAGTACCGGTGCCGAACACCTCTTCCAGCTTGCCTTCGCGGGCAGCTGCCATGATGTCTGCAATGGCGATCTTGCCCTCAACGACCTCGTAGCCCCAGTCCTTCAGCAGCTCGATGCAGCTGCGGCGGGTGACGCCGGGCAGCACGGTGCCCACGGTAGCAGCGGTGTACACCTTGCCGTCGATCTTGAACATGATGTTCATGCTGCCAACTTCTTCAACGTACTTCTTCTCCACGCCGTCCAGCCACAGCACCTGTGCGTAGCCCTGCTCCTCGGCCAGCTCACCGGCCTTGATGGAAGCGGCATAGTTGCCGCCGCACTTGGTAAAGCCGGTCAGACCCGGGGCGGCGCGGATATACTCATCTTCCACATAGATGCGCACGGGGTTGATACCCTCGGCGTAGTAAGCGCCGGAGGGAGCGCAGATGATGCAGAAGATATAGTGCTTGGAGGCGTGCACGCCCAGACCCACATCATTGGCAAAGATGAAGGGACGGATGTACAGGGAAGCGCCGTCGGTGTGGGGCACCCAGTCGCGGTCCACGTCCACCAGAGCCTCGACAGCCTGAATGTAGTCCTCTACCGGGATCTTGGGGATGCACAGACGGTCGGCAGAATCCTGAAAACGCTTGGCGTTGCAGTCCGGGCGGAACAGCTGCACGGTGTCGTCGGCGGTGCGGTAGGCCTTCATGCCCTCAAAGATCTCCTGTGCGTAGTGGAACACCACGGTAGCGGGGTCCAGCTCAAAGGGGCCGTAGGGGACGATGCGGGCATCGTGCCAACCCTCGCCCTCGGTGTAATCCATGACGAACATGTGGTCGGAGAACTTTTTGCCGAAGCCGAGCTTCGTCTCATCGGTGGGCTTTGCCTTGGGCGCAGCCGTGCGGGTGATCTTGATATCCAACATAGTGAGTTTCCCTCTTTCCTTTTATGCGCGTGCGCACGATTTCCGGCGCTTTATGACACAAATATTGGTTTCTATTATAATATTCCCAGCCGGTTTTGCAAGGAATCGCAAAATGTTTCATCTTTCCACCGGTAAAGTTGCACCAGATTGTGAGCACAATGGTGTGCAAACTGCCAAATCTATGGTACAATAGGGGGCACAGAGCACTTTTGCGGGGCACCGCCCCGCTTTTCTATGGAAGGAGCATACTGCCATGATCGACAGCGTTATTTTTGATATGGACGGCCTGATGTTTGACACCGAGCGGGTCTGGGCTACCCTGTGGGAGCCTGCACTTGCCACCCTTGGGCTTTCTTATAAGGAAGGGCTGGACGTTGCCGCCCGCGGCACGGCAGGGGACACCATGCGGGCGGTGCTGCGCCGCTTCTACGGGGAAAACTGCGACACGGACGCCATCATCGAGGCGCTGCACGCACAGGCGGAAAAGGCGTTTCAGGCACCGCCGCCCAAAAAGCCCGGACTGGACGAAATTCTGACATGGCTGGACGCACAGCACATCCCCATGGCAGTGGCTTCCTCCAGCCGGATGGCGTCTATCCGGCACCATTTGGACGGCTGGGGTCTGACCCACTATTTTAAGGTGATCGTCTCCGGCGAGCAGTTCTCGGCCTCCAAGCCCAACCCGGAAATTTTTCTGCGCGCTGCGGAAGCGCTGGGCACTGTGCCCAGCCGCACCCTTGTGCTGGAGGACAGTTACAACGGCGTGCGCGCCGGTGCGCAGGGCGGCTTTGTCACCGTGATGGTGCCGGACCTTTCGCCCGCCGACGACGAGATGCGCCGTCTGTACACCGCCGAGTGCAAAGACCTGCACGAAGTGAAGCAGATGCTGGAAACCGGCAGACTTTAAAGAAAGAGGAAATGCAGCAGGGCCGCACCGGAAGGGTGCGGCCCTGCTGCGCTTGCGGAATAGGACAAAAAGAAGAAGGATGTTTGTGCAAATTTTATCTGCAAGCTTATTGTCGCACACTTTGCCGCAAATGGGAAGCGACCCGGCTCGAACGACCCCGAAACCGGCGTGAATCGCGCTGTGCACAAAAAGTTCACATTTCCTCTTGACAAGCAAAGGACGGATTTTTATAATAGCACTGTCGGTTAGTTCGTACTAATACAACCGATTTTCTTTTGCACCGGAAGTTAGTATATGCTAACAAGCTGTTTTTGCAAAGGGACGGTTGAAATTTGAAAGGAGTGTCTTTTCCGATGAGACTGAAAAAGATCGCCGCTCTGGCGCTTTCCGCAGCCATGGCTCTGAGCGTCATGGCCCCCGCTGCACTGGCAGCTGCCCCCGATGATTCCGAGAACTGCATTGCTGCAGTGCAGGAGTTCTTCGACAAGATGACCAGCTCCAACTACACCTATCTGTACGCCGCTCTGGACTGGAACGAGTACTGGGCAAACGAGAACGTATATGCCGCTGGCAGCACTGCTTCTTCCGCACAGGAGGACAGCCATGGCGAACACGATCTGGGCGCTTTTGATGCCGTGTCCCGTGCTACCGCTAACCACGGCCTGCACCGCGGCAGCTTCCAGCAGGTAGCTACCATCTATGCACAGGACGGCAGCACCTACACCGTGTCTCACTGGTCCGATGACGGCAAGACCTTCTACACCCCGGACGGCACCGCCTACGGCTGGAACCGCGGCACTGTTACCAAGCCCGATGGCTCCACCGTCAAGATGGACCACTATGAAGTCTCCGGCGTCAAGTATGTGCCTGTCCGCGTGGCAAACGCTGACCTCGCCGACTTCTGCTCCAAGTACGCTACCGTACGCAACGGCGGCCAGCTGGTGGGCGGCTATGCTGAGAACAAGCTGCCTACCTACGCTCTGACCGCTGCTGTGGATTACAAGACCAACGGCCTGAAGTACGCCACCAAGTCCGGCGACGGCTACACCTTCTCCGCTGCCCACAAGGGCACCGGTTCCGGCGTGGCTGAAGAAGGTCAGAAGACCGCTGACGGCCTGATCGTCACCGTCAAGAGTGGCGACGATGTGGGCAGCTACGGCGAGTTCATTCGTGTGGACCTGACCGGCAACTACGGCGAGCTGGGCTCCCGTCTGCAGTCCGTCACCTGGACCTACTACGGCAATGACAGCACCTACACCAAAGCCAAGGCTACTTACGGCACCAAGTTCGCAGCCGACAACTGGATGCACAAGGTCATGGGTATCCAGCTGGGCCTGACCCAGTCTGCACGCTTCCAGCTGCCCGAAGGCACCGACGGCACCGGTTACTGGACCCTCACTCTCCATGCTCTGGGCTATGCTGACAGCGTCATCAAGATCCAGACCACTGCTGACAACCTGGCAAAGCACGAGCTGGCTGATGCCGCCGACCGCGCTGCGCTGCAGGCTGTGGTGGACCAAGCCAAGGCTTTGAACAAGGCCAACTACACCGCCGCAAGCTGGGCAAACCTCGAGACCGAGCTGGACGAGAGCGTTGAGCTGCTGGCAAAGAGCATCCTGTACAAGGCAGATGCGCAGGAGCAGGTCCCGCACCTGACGCAGGCTATTCAGGGCCTTCAGGCAAAGTAAGGCTTTCCTGAACTAAAAATCATCGAAACAAGGTCGCTCCCGGAAACGGGAGGGGCCTTGTTTCCGTGTCTGAGAGGGGTATTTCATGAGGGAAACAAAATCCGGGAAACGGCTGCTGCCGCTGGTGCAGCTGCTCCCCGCCGTGGCCGTGGCAGGCCTTGTGCTGGTCACCGTGCCGCGCACCGCGCCGGTGCTGGCCGCCGTGCCGGAACGTCTGGCCGAAGCCGCGTCTGAGCCTGCCGCAGAGCCCGCCGCATCCTCGGAAGAAGAAGCCGAGGGCCTGACCGCCGTGCTGCCCTATGCCGACGGCGTCTACACCGGCTCCTCCCGGGGCTTCGGCGGCACCGTGCAGGTGCAGGTGACCATGGAGGGCGGGCACATCACCGATGTGCAGGTGCTGAGCGCCGCCCACGAGACCAGCGCCTTCCTGCGCCGAGCAAAGCGGCTGCTGAACACCGTGCTGGACGCCCAGACCTGGGAGGTGGACGCGGTGTCGGAAGCCACTTATACTTCCCGGGGCATTCTGGGTGCCATCAAAAACGCGCTGACCGGCGAGGTGGTCAATAACCCGCTGCCGCCGCAGACGACGCCCGCCGCACCGCCGGTGGAAGAAGAATTCACCACGCCTTCCGCCTACCGCGACGGCGTGTACACCGCCTCGGCCGAGGGGTTTGGCGGCCCCATCACCCTGCAGGTGACCATTGCCGACGGTGTCCTTGCCGACATCACGGTGGTGAGCCATGACGGCGAGACGACCTCTTACTTCTACAAGGGCCGTCAGGTCATCGCCACCATTCTGGAGACCGGCACACCCGAGGGCGTGGACGCCGTTTCCGGCGCGACCTATTCCTCCACCGGCATCCTGAACGCCGTGAAGCAGGCACTGGCCAAGGCCGCCAACGACGCGGTTCCCGCCGAGACGCCGGACACCGCTCCGGCTGACGAAACGCCTGCCGAGCCCGCCGCACCGCAGTACGCCGACGGCACCTACTCCGGCACCGGTTCCACCGCCGACGGCCCGGTGAACGTGGTCATTACCGTGAAGGACGGCAGCGTCACCGATGTGCAGGTGCTGCCCACCGAGACCGAAGAACCCACCTTTACCGAGAAGGTGCGTGCTGCGCTGGAAGCCTTCTTCTCCGGCAAAGAGCAGAGCGCTTCCTCCGGCCGGGTGTACACCGCCGATGAGCTGGATGCCGCCGTGCAGGATGCCCTGCAGAAGGCGCTGACCACGCCCGAGACGCCTGCGGCTTCCGAACCGGAAGCACCGGCTGAAAGCGAACCGGCTGCTGAGCCCGCTGCAGAAAGCAGCCCGGCAGCAGAGCCGCCGGAACAGGACCAGCCGACAGGGGAGGAGAACGCATGAAAAAGCATTGGAACTTTATCGTCCGGGCGGTGAACCTGCTGCTGATCCTGGCCGTACTGTGGCAATACCAGCAGGTGGCACTGGTGCGGGCCGACGCCGTCACCGCGCGGCAGAAGGAGATCGACGAGGCGAACGCATGGAACACCTCGGTGCTGCAGGCCCAGCAGGCGGCCGAGGAAGCCGAAGCCGAGTCTGGTCTGAAGGACGGCACCTATGAGGGCACCGGCCTCGGCTTCGGCGACGACATCACGGTGCAGATCACCATCTCCGGCGGGCAGATGACCGACATCACGGTGCTGAAGCACGACGGCGAGGACAAGCCCTATTACACGCAGGCGCTGACCATGCTGGACAAGATGCTCACCGCCCAGACCGGCGATGTGGACATCGTTTCGGGCGCGACCCTCACCTGTGAGGGCCTGCGGGATGCAGTGCAGGACGCACTGGGAAAGGCGGCGGCATGATGCAGACGACAGAAAAAAAGCCGCTGACGGCGGCCCAGAAAAAACAGCGCACCCTGAAGCACCGGGCCTGGCTGCGGGCTGCGGTGCAGCTGATGTTCTTTATCGCGATGCCCGGTGCCTTTGTGGCGGGCTTTAACGGGGTGAAGCAGCTGTTTCTGCGCATTGGCCATGGCGAGGTGCTGCAGCTGGACAGCTTCACCCTCTCGCTTCTCGGCCTGTGCGGGTTCACCATCCTGTTCGGCCGCTTCTTCTGCGGCCATGTGTGCGCCTTCGGCAGCCTGGGCGACGGCGTGTGGTGGCTCTCGGGCCTTGTGCAGAAGAAGCTGCTCCACCGCGAAAAGCAGTTCCAGCTGCCGGAAAAGGCCGTGCGCCGGGGCCAGAAGGTCAAGTTCGTGGTGCTGGCCGTCATCGTGGGCCTGTGCACTGCCGGGGTGTACAGCCGGCTCACCGGCTGTAGCCCGTGGGAGGTGTTCTCCCGCCTGACCGCCCTGCGCACCCCTCCGGCCGGTTTTGGCCTTGGCATCGCGCTGTTCGTGCTCATTTTGATCGGCATGGCGGTGCAGCCCCGGTTCTTCTGCCAGTTTTTGTGCCCGATGGGCGCAGTGTTCGCCCTGCTGCCGGTGCTGCCCTTTGCACAGCTGCACCGGGACGGCGAGAACTGCATCCCGGGCTGTTCGGCCTGCGCCCACCGCTGCCCGGTGGACCTGAAGCTGGACGAGCAGAGCCTGCGCAGCGGCGAGTGCATCGCCTGCGAAGCCTGTGTGGGCACCTGCCCCAAAGGCAACATCAGCCGCTGGGACCTTGCCCTTGGCAAGAACTTCTGGCTGCCCATGCTGGCAAAGGCCGTGCTGTTCTTCATTATGGGCGTGTGCCTTGGCTTCTGCCGCTTCTTCTGAGAGATTCCTCATTATAAAAGCACAAGCAGCCGCTTCCTCGCAAAAAGGGGAAGCGGCTGCTTTCGTTTTATCTTTTTCTTATTCTTATTTTTCTGGGTGCAGCGGCAGCCACACCGTGGTCTTGGCCCCGTGGGGCACGGCCTGCCCAAACACCGCCTGCCCACCGTGGGCGGCGGCGATCTGCTCCACCACATGCAGGCCGAGGATGTGCGGGGCGTTCTCGCCGGGTTCCGGCTCGTGCAGGGCCGCCAACACCTGCGACGGGTAACCCGTGCCGTCGTCGGCCACGGTCAGGCAGAACCGCCCGCTCACCACCTCGGTGCAAAGGCTCACTTTCACCGGCCCGGTGTTGTGCCGCACCGAATTGTTCAGCAGGTTTTCCAGCAGGCGGCCCAGCAGCGCCGGGTCGGCGTCCAGCAGGGCGCGCTCGGCGGCTTCGGTCTGGGTGAGGGAAAGCTCACACCGGTCAGCCAGCGGGCTCTCGCAGAACTGCGCCGCCAACTGCCGCACCAGCGGCCCGGCGGCAAGAGTCTGCCGCCGCAAGGGCTGTGCGCCGTACTGCAGCTTGCTGGTGAGGTTCAGGTCATCAATGAGCGACCGCAGCTTTTCGCTCTGAGTGCGGATGCCGCCTGCCTTCTGCCGGGCCGCACCGGGCAGGGAAGGGTCCCGTTCCAGCTGTTCGGCCCAGCCCAGAATGAGGGCCAGCGGGGTGCGCACATCGTGGCTGACCCCCGCGATCCACTGGGTGCGGGCGGTGTCCCGCCGGGCGAGCATCTCGCCCTGCTTTTGCAGGTGGGCGCTGGTCTGGTTGAGCTTTTCGGCCACCTCCCCGGCAAAGCCGTCGGTGGGCAGCTGCACGGGCTGGCCCTCGGCCAGCGCATCCAGCCCGGCGGCCACCGTCCGCAGCTGCTTTGCGCCGCGCCCGCTCACCAGCAGACAGACCGCCAGCCCCAGCGCCAGCAGGCACAGCGCCGCCGGCAGGATGCTGTTCACCACGTCGGTGAGCAGCTGGGGCGAATTGTAGAGGTTATACTTCCAGATGCTGCCCTGCGGCATTGCGATGACGAACAGGCCGTAGTCCTCGGTCCAGCAGAACACCGGGTAGTCATCGAGGTACCACCGGGCAAAGCGGGCCACGTCGGCGGGGGTGTAGCGGCGGGCGAGATGCTCCGGCAGGGCATAGCTCCACACCACATCGCCGTCATCGTCCAGCACCATGGCCCAGGCGTAGCCGTCCATCCATTCTTCCGGGGTGTGCTCCGGCCCGAAGGCAAGGCCCTGCGCCGTCTGCACCATGGCGTCCGCGATGACGCCGGAGGAATATTCTGCTTGCGGAGTGTGGGTGCTCTCCCGCCAGCCCAGCCAGACGATGAACCCGACACACAGCACCGCCAGCACCAACACCATGCCCACTGCTGCCAGCACATACCGCCGGATGAGCCGCCCGAAGGTCTTCATGCCGTTTCCTCCTTTGCCAGCTTGTAGCCGATGCTACGCACCGTGAGCAGGTGCTGCGGGCGGCTGGGCTGTTCTTCCAGCTTTTCCCGCAGGTGGCGGATGTGGACGTTCAGGCTGTTTTCGTAACCGTAGTAATCCGCGCCCCACACGGCGGTGCACAGCGCGTCGTAGGTGACGATGTGGCCCCGGTTCTCGGCCAGCTTGCGCAGCAAAGCCAGCTCGGTGGCCGTGAGGGCAAGGGTGCTGCCGTCCGGCAGGGTGACGAGGGCGTCGTTCAGATCGACGCTGCGCCCGCCCAGCCGCAAAGCATCGCGCTTTGTGCGGGACAGCTCGGCCCGGTAGGCCCGCTGCAAAATGTGCTGCACCCGCAGCAAAAGCTCCTGCATCAGGAAGGGCTTTGTCAGGTAGTCGTCCGCGCCAAGGCCCAGCCCGAACAGCCGGTCGGCGTCGGCGTCCCGGGCCGAGAGGAACAGCGCGGGCACATCCGCTTTGGCCCGCAGGGCCCGGAACAGCGAAAAGCCGTCCCCGTCCGGCAGGTTGATGTCCAAAATCATCAGCTCCGGCTGCTCGGCGGCAAAGCAGGCTCTTGCCGCCGAGCAGCTTTGCGCCGTGCGGATATGGCGGTACCCGGCATCCTGCAATTGCTCGCACAGCAGCCGCAGCAGGTCGGCGTTGTCGTCCACGAGGAGAAGTCTGGCGTCATAGATGGTGGTCATAGTGTAAACCCTCTCAGGCGCTTCGCGCCAGCTCTACCGAGGGGAGAGCCTTTGGCAGGCATCCTGCCGGGCCGCGCCCTTTCTTTCGCTCTTACTATAACACACTTTGTCCCCCGCAAGGGCGAATGCCCGAAAATTTAAGCGCAGATTAAGCTGGGCTTCCGGCCGGATTAAGGCAGCGGGTGTAAGATGACAGCGTAGACCACAAACGAAAAGGAGCGAATTGCTATGAAACCTGTCATCGAGACCCATGGCCTGTGCAAGAGCTACGGCGGGCGCACCGTCGTGGACCATCTGGACCTGACCGTGCCGCAGGGCTGCGTCTACGGCTTTCTCGGCCCCAACGGCGCAGGCAAATCCACCACCATGAAGATGCTGCTGGGCCTTGTGCACCCCACCGGCGGCAGCGTGGAGCTGCTGGGCCACACCCTGAACGAAGAAAACCGCATCGGCCTGCTGCGGCAGACCGGCAGCCTGATCGAGTCGCCCTCGGGCTACCTGCACCTGACCGCCCGGGAGAATCTTGCCATTGCCGCCGACCTGAAAGGCGTGGAGCGCAGGGACATCGACCGGGTGCTGGACGTGGTGCACCTGACCAGCGCCGCGAACCGGAAAGTGGGGCAGTACTCCCTCGGCATGAAGCAGCGGCTGGGCATCGCCACGGCATTGCTGGGCAGCCCGAAGCTGCTCATTCTGGACGAGCCCACCAACGGGCTGGACCCGGCGGGCATTCAGGAGATGCGCAGTCTCATCGCCGCCATGCCGGAGAGCACCGGTGCCACCGTGCTCATCTCCAGCCACCTGCTGGGCGAGATGGAGCAGATGGTGTCGCAGGTGGGCATCCTGAACCACGGCAAATTGCTGTTCGAGGGCCCGCTTGCCGCGCTGCAGCGCCACGCCCGGGGCGGCGTGCTGCTGCGGGTGCTGGATGTGCCCAAAGCCGCCGCCGTGCTGCAGGCGCAGGGTATCCGGGCCGTGACCCGGCCCGTCCAGCCGGACACGCTGGAACTGCCGCCGATGCCGGACGAAGCGCTGGCAGCCCTCGTCGGTGCCCTTGCCGGGAGCGGGGCCGGGGTGGTGGGCCTGACCAGCCAGACGAAGAATCTGGAGGAGATTTTCCTCAGCCTGACCAAAGGCGACGGGGAGGTGGCGTGAGATGGCAGCCTTCCGCGCAGAACTGCAAAAAGCCCGCCGCCGGCACGACCTGCTCTTGTGCCTGCTGCTGCCGGGCATCGTAGTGCTGTGGGTGGGCGGGCTTTCCCCGTCCAGCCCCGAGGAGCTGGCCAACGGCTACAGCGCCCTGCTCTACAGCATCCCGGTCATCGAGGCCATTCTGCTGCCGGTGATGATGGCGGTGCTGGCCTCCCGCCTGTGGGATATGGAGGTGAAGGGCAATACCGCAAAGCTGCTCTACACCCTGCAGAGCCGCCGCAGCCTGTTCGCGGGCAAGGCGGTGTTCGGCACGCTGGAAGTGCTGCTGACCGCTGTGCTGGAGCTTGCCTGCGTGCCGGTGCTGGGCCGGGTGCACGACTACACCGAAGCCTTCCCGAAAGGGCAGTTCGTGTACCTGTTCGTCTGCACCGTGGCCGTAGATTTGATGCTCTTTTTCGGCGAGCTGCTGCTCATGCTCTGGTGCGGTAATCCGCTCCCGGCGCTGTGCGTGGGCATCGTGGGGGCGCTGGTGGGCCTGTTCTCGGCCTTTCTGCCGCCGCTGGTCAGCTATTTTGTGCCCTTCGGCTACTACATCCCGCTGAGCGCTTATGAAGTGGCAAACTGGGACCAGGCCAGCCATCTGGTCACCTACGGCACCCGGGCCCACAACTGGGGACTACTGGCCTTTACCATCCTGCTGGGCATCGGGCTGTTTGCCGCCGCCTGGCGCAAGGTGCAGACGGAGGAGGTATAACCCATGCTGCAAAACTGCATCCGTGCGGAGAACCGCAAGCTCCACGCTTCGCCCATCTGGATCATGTTCTTTCTGCTGCCGGTCATCTCGGCGGGGTACGGCACCTTCAACTACCTGCAGAATCTGGAGATTTTAACGGACGGCTGGTACAGCCTGTGGACCCAGCACACCCTGTTTTACTCCATGTTCTTCTTCCCGGCCATGGTGGCCGCCTACGCCGCCTACCTGTGGCGGCTGGAGCATCTGGGCCACAACTGGAACTTCATCATGGCCGCGCCCGTGCACCCGCTGGCGCTGTTCGCGGCAAAGTTCGTGGTGGTGGGCAAGCTGGCATTGCTGACCCACGCCTTCGTGTTCGTGCTGTACGCCTTCTGCGGCAAGGTGTTCGCCCGCCTGCCCGGCACCCCGCCCCTGGTGCTGGCGCTGTTTCTGCTGCGCGGGGCTCTGGGCGCGCTGGCGGTCATTGCGGCGCAGCTGGTGCTGGCCATGGTCATCCGCAGCTTTGCGGTGCCCATCTTTCTGGGGCTGCTGGGCGGCATCACCGGCATCTTCGCTGCCGCCAAAGGCTTCGGCCTGCTGTGGCCCTACGCCCTGATGCAGGCCGGCATGAACGCCAACCGCAGCACCGACATGCTGGCGGGCCAGTACGCGCTGTTCTTTTTCAGCTGTGTGCTCTGGCTGGCTGCGATGTTTGCGCTGGCGTACCTCCTGCTGCAAAAGCGGGATGTGAAGGCGTAAAAGCGCCGGGCTTCAAAACCGGCGCGGCATAAAAGCGCAGAATAAAAAAGCAACCCCCGGGAGCGTTTCCCCGCCGTTTTGGTGCGGAAATGCTCCCGGGGGTTGTGCTGTTTTTCAGGAAACGGTGCGGTTTTGGGGCGTGGCGCAAACGATCCGGCGTGCCATGCCGAAAAAGCAAAAAAGCCATGAAATCTTTCGATTTCACGGCATTCACGCACAGCTTCCACGTTAGACATTCCTATGGGATGGGACCCGCGGGCTAAGCAACAGCCCACTGGGCTGATTGCTTGCGGCGCTGCACGCCGCCTTACGGGTTGCGTTTGCTGATTTTTCCGCAGCCCCCTGACGGGGCTTTGAAAAA
>OLQD01000504.1_pt1 | contig 37086 bp, 29 predicted proteins | sample 1672841 | NCBI WGS metagenome assembly OLQD01 (sample SAMEA3136729, study PRJEB25190) | human gut metagenome | biome: human gut; feature: human-associated habitat; material: faeces | place: Austria | collected 2013 | reverse complement strand
GAAATGGGGCCGTCGGAGACAAAGAAAGCGCTCGCGCCGGGGCGCGAAATAGCCCGCTGCGGCGGGGACGGGGGACGAGGGACACCTCATCCGCCCCCCTGCGGGGGCACCTGTCTCCCTGCGGGTCGGTCCGCGGGTTTGACACGCCACCGGCGTGTCATTCAATACCGCGAACCCCCCAGGGGGAAGGCTTGAGGGGGTGCGCCACTCGAGGGGAAGGCTTTGGGGGATGGCGGTAGGAGTGAAAAACGCCTGCCGTGGCTGAGGCAAGCGGCCGCGGAAGCCTCCGCGCCGGTGAGCGTACACGCAGTCCTTTTGACTGACAACAGTGATGAAAGGCTATGTCCGCGAGAATACGCAGCAAATCACTGCCGGGTATAGCGCGCTGAGGAAGTGCAGAAACGCAGTTTCTGCCGGCGTTCTTTCCCCCATTTCTTCCGCTGTTGGAAGAAATGGGGCCGTCGGAGACAGAGAAAGCGCTCGCGCCGGGGCGCGAAATTGTCCGCTGCGGCGGGGACGGGGGTAACACCTCATCCGTCAGCCTGCGGGGGAACCTGTCTCCCTGCGGGTCAGTCCGCGGATCTGACACGCCACCGGCGTGTCATTCAACGGCGCGAAGCCCTCAAGGGGAAGGCTTGGCGCCTGCGGGCGGGTGTTCAAAGAAAGTTCACGGTTTTTCTGCAAAACTTAAAGGTAGAATTAAGGAAAGCGAGTATGCTATAAAACAGAAAGAGCGATGAGCCCCTTCGAAGCAGGCACCCTTCTTCATGTCTGCTTCCTTCATCATACCACGCTTTCCCCTCGGCGGCAAGATGGGAGAGTGCTCCTTATACGAAACTGCGACACAGGAGGTCATTACGATGTATAACGACGAATTCAACAACAACGATATGTACCGCTTCACCAACCGGGAGGTGCCCCGCGACGACTACGCGCCCGCACCCCGGCAGGAGAACACGTATACCGCGCCGGTGAGGAAGCAGGGCTTCTTCCACAGGACGTGGGTGAAGGTCACGGCGCTGGTGCTGGCCTGCGCCGTGGTGGGCGGCGCAGCGGGCTACGGCGGCGCGGCGCTGGCAAAGGGCGGCTCCGGCAGCGGCACCGCCATCAAGGAGAGCGACCGCACCGTCACCGCCGTGGAGGTCAAGAAGGTGGACGGCAAGACCAAGATGCAGCCCGCCGAGGTCTACGCCTCCACGGTGAACTCCACCGTGTCCATCAACTGCTCCTCCCAGAGCACCAACATCTTCGGCCAGACCACCCAGTCCGCCTCCAGCGGCAGCGGCTTCATCATCAGCGAGGACGGCTATATCGTCACCAACTACCATGTGATCAACGGCGCCTCCTCTGTGAAGGTGACGCTGTATAACGGCGACACCTACGATGCCACCGTCATCGGCGGCGACAGCGACTACGATGTGGCGGTGCTGAAGATCAACGCCGCCGGGCTGACCCCCGTGACATTGGGCAACAGCGCCGATGTGAACGTGGGTGACTCCGTGCTGGCCATCGGCAATCCCCTGGGCGAGCTGACGTTCTCCATGAGCGGCGGCTATGTGTCCAGCTGCAACCGCGCCATCAACGTGGACGGCACTCCCTTCAACATGATCCAGGTGGACTGCTCCATCAACCCCGGCAACTCCGGCGGTCCCCTGATGAACCTGTACGGTGAGGTGGTGGGCATCGTGTCCGCCAAGTACTCCACCTACTCCTCCACCACGGTGGAGGGTCTGGGCTTCGCCATTCCCATTGACGATGTGAAGTCCATCATCACCGACATTATGGAGAACGGCGCCGTCACCGGCAAGGCATACATGGCCGTGACCGTGGGCACCATGAACTCCCAGATGGCCGCTCAGTACAGCATCGACATCGACCAGGGCGTGTTCGTCTACTCCGTCGTCAAGGGCGGCGCCGGCGACAAGGCCGGCCTGCGCCTGGGCGACGTGATCACCAAGATGGGTGACACCACGCTGACCAGCCGTCAGGATCTGTCCGCGGCGCTGAAGAGCTACCGCGCCGGCGACACCGCCACCCTGACCGTGTTCCGCGACGGCAGCTACATCACCACCGACATCACCTTCGACCAACAGCCCCAGATCACCGGCACCGACACGGAGGAGGACACCTCCTCTCAGGGCGGTAATAACGGCGGTTACAGCGGCCAGATCCCCGAGAACTGGCAGGAGTTTTACAACTACTTCTTCGGCAACCGGGGCTGATATCGGCCCGGGCACAGCGGCATAACTGACCACTATGCCGCCAGGATACCACGATCTTCTTCACATTCTTCATGTTTCCCAGCACACATTCGCTTCCCCCGCACCGTCCCTGCCGGAGCTACCCCGCCGGCGGGGACGGTTTTTTGCGCGGTTGCAAGGCGTTGACAGATATGGTATAATTCTTTATTGGTATACTATGTGGAAAAATGAGGAAACGACTATGGAAGTAACACAGGGCGCACCGTTTGAGAGCTTTGGCCTGTCAGAGGCCACCATGCGCGCCATACGAAATAAGCACTACACCGTCAGCACCCCCGTGCAGGCCGGGTGCATCCCCCCCATGCTGGCGGGGAAGGACGTGATCGCCAAGGCTCCCACCGGCACGGGCAAGACCATGGCCTTCGGCATCCCCATCATCGAGCGCATCGACCGGGAGAGCGAGGAGGTGCAGGCGGTCATTCTGGCACCCACGCGGGAGCTGGCCATGCAGATCACCGACGAGATGCGGGACATCGCCGTGTGCCACGAGGGCGTTCGGCTGGTATGTCTGTACGGCGGACAGCCCATTGGCAAGCAGATCGACGCGCTGAAGCGGCGGCCGCAGATCGTGGTGGCCACGCCGGGGCGGCTGAGCGACCACATGAAGCGGCGGACCGTGAATTTGAAGAGCGTGCAGACGGTGGTGCTGGACGAGGCGGACCGGATGCTGGACATGGGCTTTATCCACGACGTGACGCGTATTCTGGACAAGATCCCCAGCCGGAAAAACCTGGGGATGTTCTCCGCCACCATCTCGCGGGAGGTGATGGACATCTCGTGGGTATACCAGCGGGATCCGGAGGAGATCACGGTGCAGGCCACCAAGGAGAACAAGCCGGACATTTTGCAGTACCGGCTGGAGGTGCCCTCCGACGGCAAGGTTGACGCCATTGCGAAGATACTGGCGCATGAGAGCTATGACCGGGTGATCTGCTTCTGCAACACCAAGGGCAGCACGGAACGGCTGACGAAGTTTTTGCAGATGCGGGGCGTGGACGCCCAGTGCATCCACGGGGACATTCCCCAGCGCAAGCGGGAGGAGGTCATGCAGCGGTTCCGGGACGGAAAGCTGCGGGTGTTCGTGGCTACGGACGTGGCCAGCCGGGGCATCGACGTGGACGACGTGGACGCGGTGTTCAACTATGAGGTGCCGGAGGAGAACGAGTATTACATCCACCGCATCGGCCGGACGGGACGGGCCAAGAAGCACGGCGTGGCGTACACGCTGCTCAGCGACTTCCCCAGCCGGCTGCGGCTGGACAACATCGCGCGGAACACGCGGAGCACCATCGTGCCCGCCGTGCTGGGCGAGGACGGCAGCGTGACTGTCGGCGAGAAATGAGAAAAGAGCGCACTTCAGCAGGCGGGTCCTTTTTTACGGAACGGCAGCAGGTGGGCGCCGTTGGGCCGCGCGGGTTGCTATTTCGCGCGGTGTGTGGTACAATATACATATATGACCGCAAAATCCCGAAAAGGAGCGAAGATAATGAACGAAGAGTTGAAGAATATCCTCTCCCGCGTGGACCACACCCTGTTGGCACAAGGCGCCACCTGGAATGAGATCAAGGCCATCTGCGACGACGGTATCAAGTACGGCTGCGCCAGCGTGTGCATTCCCGCCAGCTATGTGAAGCAGGCGGCGGAATATGTGGACGGCAAGATCGCCGTCTGCACCGTTATCGGCTTTCCCAACGGCTACGACACCACCGCCGCCAAGTGCTTCGAGGCTGCCGACGCGGTGAAAAACGGCGCTTCCGAGATCGACATGGTCATCAACGTGGGCTGGGTGAAGGACAAGCTGTATGGCAAGGTGCTGGAGGAGATCAAGGAGGTCAAGGCCGCCTGCGCCGGCAGGCTGCTGAAGGTGATCATCGAGACCTGCCTGCTGACCGAGGAGGAGAAGGTCGAGATGTGCCGCGTGGTGTCCGAGTCCGGCGCGGACTATATCAAGACCTCCACCGGCTTCGGCGGCGGCGGAGCCACCCGTGAGGACGTGGCGCTGTTCAAGGCCCACGTGGCGCCCCATGTGAAGATCAAGGCCGCCGGCGGCATCGCGGATCTGAACGACGCCAAAGATTTCATCGCCCTGGGCGCCGACCGTCTGGGCACCAGCCGTATCGTCAAGGCCGTGAAGGCCATGGAACAGTAAATATAAGGAGGAACCACTATGCCGACTCCCCACAATAACGCCAACAAGGGCGATTTCGCCAAGACCGTTCTCATGCCCGGCGATCCGCTGCGGGCCAAGTTCATTGCCGAGACATTTCTCACCGAGCCGAAGCTGGTGAACAACGTCCGCGGTGTGCAGGGCTATACCGGCACCTACAAGGGCGTGCCGGTGTCCGTGATGGCCAGCGGCATGGGCATCCCGTCCATCGGCATCTATTCCTATGAGCTGTACACCCAGTATGATGTGGAGAACATTATCCGCGTGGGCAGCGCCGGCGCCATGCGGGCCGACCTGGAGCTGGGCAGCGTGGTGGCCGGCCAGGGCGCCTGCACCAACTCCGATTTTGCCAGCCAGTATGAGCTGGGCGGCTCCTTCGCCCCTATCTGCGATTTCGACCTGCTGATGGCCGCCGTGGAGAGCGCCAGGGAGCTGGGCGTCAAGATGCCCGTGGGCAACCTGTACTCCTCCGACACGTTCTATGACGCCGCCGGGCGCAACATGCGCTTCGCCAAGATGGGCGTCATGGCCGTGGAGATGGAGGCCGCCGGTCTGTACTGCACCGCCGCCTATACCGGCAAGCGGGCGCTGGCCATCTGCTCCATCTCCGACAACCTGGTCAACGGCACCGAGCTGTCCGCCGATGAGCGCCAGAGCACCTTCACCAATATGATGAAGATCGCCCTGGAGGCGGCGGTCAAGATGGCCGCAAGGGAATAAGCGTTTGTGTGACAGCACAGGGTGTAATGCTCTGTGCTGTCGTTATCAACAGCACATTTGTGCGTTTTGTAGAAACAAATTGTAAATTTTTGATTACATTTGTTTACATTTCTGCCGCAAAATGCGTTTTTCCCTTGCCAAAGGCGAAAAAGTCTGCTATAATGCGCAAGGCACAGGGGGAGGAAAACCCCGTGCCGAAATGATGGTTTTCCCGCCGCAAGGCGCGAAAATAAAAAAATTGAGGAAGGTAGAATAACCATGAAGAAGTTTCTTGCTATGATCCTGGCTCTGGTTATGGCGCTGTCCCTGGTCGCTTGCGGCGACAAGAAGGACGACCCCAAGACCGACGACAACCAGGGCGACAACCCCGAAGTCACCGAGATCACCAACGCCGACGAGATCGCCGACGAGATGACCTCCGAGGATGGCAAGTACGAGATCGCTTTCGTCACCGACGTGGGCCAGCTGAAGGATAAGTCCTTCAACCAGGGCACCTTCGACGGCGTGAAGCTGTACGCTGCCAACAACGGCCTGAGCTACAAGTACTATCAGCCCGCCAACGGCGACCAGGCTACCGATGACGACCGTTACGATGCCATGAAGGCTGCTGCCGAGGGCGGCGCCAAGGTCATCGTGGCTGCCGGCTTTATGCAGGCCACTGCCCTGACCAAGGCCGCTGCTGAGTTCACCGATGTCAGGTTCGTGTTCGTGGACCGCGACAGCGCTGTGACCACCGAGGACGGCACCGCCCTGAAGAACGTTCTGGGCATCTGCTTCCAGGAAGAGCAGTGCGGCTATCTGGCCGGTTACGCTGTTGTTAAGGAAGGCTACACCAAGCTGGGCTTCACCGGTGGTGGCGGCGGCGACAACCCCGCTTGCTGCCGTTACGGCTACGGCTTCGTGCAGGGCGCTTCCGCTGCTGCTGCCGAGATGGGCGTGAAGGTCGAGATGAACTACTCCTGGCTGTATGGCGCTTCCTTCGCCGCTTCCACCGAGCTGCAGACCATGGCTTCCGGCTGGTATGAGAACGGCACCGAGGTCATCTTCGCCTGCGGCGGTAATATGTTCCAGTCTGTCGCCGCTGCCGCTGCCGCTAACGACGGCGCCGTGGTGGGCGTGGACGTTGACCAGTCCAGCCAGTCCGATACCGTTATCACCTCCGCTATGAAGGGCCTGTCCGCCTCCGTGCAGTGGGCTTGCGGCAAGGTCTATGACGGTTCCTTCGACGAGATCGGCGGCACCTTCGTGACCCTGGGCGCCAAGGACAACGCTGTGGGCCTGCCCACCGCTACCTGGTCCCTGACCAAGTGGACTGTGGACGACTACAACGCCATGCTGGCCAAGATGGCCGATGGTTCTCTGGTCGTCGACAACGACTACTCCAAGCTGGACAGCACCGACAGCCTGACCCTGAACCTGGTCAAGTAATCGGAACGTACTTAACAAAAAAAGAGACGCCTGCGGGCGTCTCTTTTTTTGCGTCAAGCGCCGTGATGCGATGAGTAAAACGCCGCTGTTTTTCTTGCAATCTGTGCATATATGCTATATAATAAATTTATGCCTTTATCGCCATTAGGCAAAATAATAGAGGAAAGTAGGTGGCGGCATGGATAAGACTCCCTCGTATGTGATCGAGATGCTTCACATTACCAAGGAGTTCCCCGGCATCAAGGCCAACGACGATATCACCCTCCAACTGAAAAAGGGAGAGATCCACGCGCTGCTGGGCGAAAACGGCGCCGGCAAATCCACGCTGATGAGCGTGCTGTTCGGCCTGTACCAGCCCGAGGCGGGCGAGATACGCAAGAACGGCCAGACGGTGAAGATCAACGATCCCAACGATGCCACGGCACTGGGTATCGGCATGGTCCACCAGCACTTCAAGCTGGTGGAGGTATTCTCCGTGCTGGACAACATCATTCTGGGCGCCGAAACGACGAAGTGCGGCTTCCTGCAGAAAAAGGAAGCGCGGAGGAAGGTCGAGGAGCTCTCCAAGCGGTACGGCCTGCACGTGGACTTGGACGCCAAGGTGGAGGATATCACCGTGGGTATGCAACAGCGTACCGAGATCCTGAAGATGCTCTACCGCGACAACGAGATCCTCATCTTCGACGAGCCCACCGCCGTGCTGACGCCCCAGGAGATCGATGAGCTGATGGCCATTATGAAGAACCTGACGGCGGAGGGGAAATCCATCCTCTTCATCTCCCACAAGCTCAACGAGATCATGGCGGTGGCGGACCGGGTGACGGTTCTGCGTAAGGGCCGCTATGTGGGTACCGTGAACACCTGCGACACCAACAAGCAGGAGCTGTCCAACATGATGGTGGGCCGCCCGGTGCAGCTGGAGGTCGTAAAGGAGCCGGCCAAGCCCACGGATGTGGTGCTGAAGGTCCGGGATCTGTGCGTGCCCTCTCATACCCACAAGCGCAACGCCGTGGACCATGTCAGCTTTGATGCACGCGCCGGCGAGATACTCTGTATCGCCGGTATCGACGGCAACGGACAGACGGAGTTCATTCACGCGCTCACCGGCCTGGATAAGAGCAATGGCGGCACGGTGACGCTGTGCGGCAAGGATATCTCCCACGCCAGCATCCGTCGCCGTGGAGAGTGTATGAGCCACATCCCCGAGGATCGGCACAAGCACGGCCTGGTGCTGGATTTTACGCTGGAGCAGAACCTGGTGCTGCAGCGGTATAAGGAGCCGGAATTCGAAAAGGGCGGCTTTATCAAAAAGGACGCGGTGCGTGCCTACGCCGAGAGGCTGATCGAGGAATACGATATCCGCAGCGGACAGGGCCCCGTGACCACCGCCCGCAGTATGTCCGGCGGCAACCAGCAGAAGGCGATCATCGCCCGCGAGGTGGACCGCAACAAGCCGCTGATCGTAGCGGTCCAGCCTACCCGCGGCCTGGACGTGGGCGCGATCGAAAACGTACACAAGGAACTGGTGAAACAGCGTGACGCCGGCAAGGCAGTGCTGCTGGTATCCCTGGAGTTGGACGAGGTCATGAGCCTTTCCGACCGCATCCTGGTCATGTACGAGGGTGAGATCGTGGGTGAGTTCGACCCGAAGCAGATCACCGTGCAGGAGTTGGGCCTCTATATGGCCGGCGCCAAGCGGGCGGACAAGAAAGAGGGTGAGACGGCGTGAAGCAAAAACTGACAGATCTGTATGCCAAGAATGGCACCAAGAAGGTCCTGGCCTCTCTGCTGTCCATCCTGGCCGGCCTGCTGCTGGGCAGCATCGTGGTCATTATTGTGGGCCTGGCGGAGCAGAAGATCACCACTGCCGGTATGTGGGAGGGCGTCCGGCTGATCTTTGCCGGCATCCTCAGCACAGGCCGCGACGCTGCGGGCGCGCTGACCTGGGGCTTTAACGCCCAGAATGTGGGCAATATGCTCTTCCGCGCCATGCCGCTGATCATGACCGGCCTTTCCGTGGCGGTGGCCTTCAAGACGGGCCTGTTCAATATCGGCGCACCCGGCCAGTATCTGATGGGTACGCTTGTCTCGCTGTCCGTCGCGCTGGGCATCCCCTCCGAGTCCGTGCCCGTGGGCATCATCTGGCTGCTGGCCTTTCTGGGCGGTATGCTGGCTGGCGCCCTGTGGGGTGCGATCCCCGGATTGCTGAAGGCGCTGCTGAATATCAACGAGGTGCTGGCCTGCATCATGACCAACTGGATCGCAGCCAATCTTGTCACCTGGATGTTTGATATCAGCAGCTTCAAGAACGTAACAGAAGGCACGAAGTCCGGTTACATCTACAAGACCACCTTCAACGGTGTGGCCACACCCAAGCTGGGACTGGATCAGCTGTTTCCCGGCTCTCAGGTCAATGCCGGTATTCTGGTGGCCATCATTCTGGCCATCGTGGTGTACATTATCATGGAGAAGACGGTGTTCGGCTATGAGCTGAAGGCCTGCGGCGCCAACCGCCATGCGGCCCGCTACGCCGGTATCCCCGATAAGCGCAATATCGTGCTGTCCATGGCCATCGCCGGCGCGCTGGCCGGCGCCGGCGCCGCGCTGTACTGGCTCAGCGGCAACACCGAGTTCTACTGGAACACCTATCAGGCCCTGCCCGGCGTGGGCTTTAACGGAATCCCCGTGGCCCTGCTGGCGGTGAACAACCCCATCGCGGTCATTTTCACCGGCATCTTCATGGCCATGCTGGATATCGTCGGTCTGCAGCTGACCAACCTGACCGCCTACAACGAGTACATCACCGACGTGATCATCTCCGTCATCGTGTATCTGTCCGCCTTCTCTCTGCTCATCCAGATGATGCTGACTGGACGGAAAAAGAAGCTCGTCGTGGAGGCCAACAAGACCACCACGGCGGATATACCGGCAGAGGCGGAGACACAGCCACTGGATGTGCCGCCGGAGGACATACCGGACATACCGATGGAGGAAGCACCGCAGGTACCTGAGCAGCCGGAGGAAGGAGGGGAGCAGGCATGACATTTCTGATCCAACAGACCATGATCTACGCCGTTCCCCTGATGATCGTGGCGCTGGCCGGCGTGTTCGCTGAGCGCAGCGGTATCATCAACCTGGCGTTGGAAGGTATTATGATCCTGGGTGCGTTTATCGGCGTGCTGTTCGTGAACATCATGCAGACCAACCACGTCTACGACGCGGCCAAGGCTGCCGGCGACTGGGCGGCTTTGCAGGGCTTTGAGCTGCTGGCTATGCTGGTGGCGGCCATATTCGGCGCCATTTTCTCCCTGCTGCTGAGCTTTGCCTCCGTAAATCTGCGGGCGGACCAGACCATTGGCGGTACGGCGCTGAACCTGATGGCTCCGGCCCTGGTGCTGTTCCTCATCCGTATCATCGCCAACCAGAACACCCTGCAAATGGCCACCGGCGATGCGGCCAGTTGGTTCATGATCAAGAAGACCACTCTGGGCTACGCGAAGACGGACGACCTGGGCTTCCTGGGCAATACCTTCCTGCACAAGGTGTATCTGGCGACCTATGTCTGCATCATCATTTTCGTGGTGCTGTCGATCCTGCTGTACAAGACCCGGTTTGGCCTGCGGCTGCGCTCCTGCGGTGAAAATCCCCAGGCGGCGGACTCCGTGGGTATCAACGTGTACAAGATGCGCTATGCCGGTACGACCATCTCCGGCGCGCTGGCCGGCATGGGCGGCTTTGTCTACGCCCTGACCACGGCCAACTGCACGGCCAACGGCGATGTGGCGGGCTTCGGCTTCCTGGCGCTGGCCGTTATGATCTTCGGTAACTGGAAGCCGCTGAACATCGCCGGGGCGTCGCTGCTGTTCGGCCTGTTCAAGTGTATCGCCGCGGCGTACTCCAGCCTGGATATCAACGGCGATGGCGTGTATTGGCTGGCGGAGATCGGCATCAGCTCCCACGTGTACCGTATGCTGCCGTACCTGATCACGCTGGTGGTGCTGGCCTTCACATCCAAGAAATCCCGCGCACCCAAGGCGGAGGGTATCCCCTACGACAAGGGCCAGCGGTAAGAAAAGCATAAAAAAGAAGCACCCGCGCGGGTGCTTCTTTTTGCGCTGTTTTACATGGATTTTACAAAAGATGGCCTGCGAACTTGACATTTATACCGTACAATGTAGATGGACAATAAGGTGACATCTGAGAAAATGTAAAGTTGAGGGAAAGAAAATGGATATTTTTCATGCGCTGACCATGCTGGGCGGGCTGTGCCTGTTTCTGTTCGGCATGAATTTCATGGGCCAGGCGCTGGAGCGCCGGGCCGGCGGCAAGCTGCGGACGCTGCTGGATAAAATGACCGGCAGCGTGGGTGCCGGTTTTCTGACCGGACTGGGCATCACCGCCATCATTCAGAGCTCATCGGCCACCACCGTCATGGTGGTGGGCTTCGTGAACTCCGGGCTGATGACCCTGCGGCAGGCTATCAATGTTATCATGGGCGCCAACGTGGGCACCACGGTGACGGCCTGGCTGCTGAGCCTGGCGGGGATCGACGGCGGCAGCGTGTGGCTGCAGCTGCTGAAGCCCACCGCCTTTACGCCGGTGCTGGCGCTGATCGGCATCATTTTCTATATGTTCTGCAAGGACAGCCGGAAAAAGGAGACTGGCTCCATTCTGCTGGGCTTTGCCACGCTGATGTTCGGCATGGACACCATGAGCGCCGCTGTGGCGGGGCTGAAGGACGTGCCGGGGTTTGCAGAGCTGTTTTTGGCCTTTACAAACCCGCTGCTGGGCGTGCTGGTGGGCGCGGTGCTGACGGCGATCATCCAGTCGTCCTCCGCCTCGGTGGGTATTTTGCAGGCGCTGGCCTCTACCGGCCAGGTCAGCTACGCCGCCGCGGTGCCCATTATCATGGGCCAGAACATCGGTACCTGCGTCACGGCGCTGATCTCCTGCGTCGGCACCAACAAAAACGCCAAGCGGGCGGCCGTGGTGCATCTGATGTTCAATGTGATCGGCGTGGCGGTGCTGCTGACGGTGTTCTGCATCGTCAAGGCCATCTTTGCCCCGGTACTGCTGAACAAGGCGGCGTCTATGGCGGGTATCGCTGTGGCCCACTCGGTGTTCAATATCCTGTGTACGGCCATACTGCTGCCCTGCGGCGGCCTGCTGGAGAAGCTGGCTATCCGCCTGGTGCCGGATAAGGCCCACGCGGCCGACAAAACGGTGGAGCTCGACCAGCGCCTGCTGACCACACCGGCCGTGGCGCTGGAGCGCTGTCGGGTCGTCACCTGCGAGATGGCGGAGGTTGCCGTGCGGGCGCTGCAAAACGCCCTGCGGAGCTTTGACCACTACACCGAAGCTCTGGCCTCCGCCATCCGGGAGGATGAGAGCCGCTGCGACCACTACGAGGACGTGCTGGGCACCTATCTGGTAAAGCTCAGCGCCCAGAAGCTGGGTGAGCAGGAGAGCGAGGAGTCCGCGGAGCTGCTGAAGGCCATCGGCGATTTTGAGCGTATCTCCGACCATGCGGTGAACGTGCTGGAGTCGGCGGAGGAGCTGCGGGAGAAGGGGCTGGCCTTCAGCGACGAGGCGAAGCGGGAGCTGAGCGTGCTGTCCGCCGCGGTCAACGATATCCTCATGCGGGCGCTGGACGCCTTCCGGCAGCAGGATATGACCGCCGCCCGGCAGGTGGAGCCGCTGGAGCAGGTCATCGACGATCTGAAGGAGCAGCTGCGTACCCGACATATCCTGCGGATGCAGCAAGGCCAGTGCAGCATCGAGGCAGGCTTTGTCTGGTCCGACCTGCTGACGGATCTGGAGCGTACCTCGGACCACTGCTCCAATATCGCCGGGTGCGTGATCGACGCCGCCCACCACGACCTGAATATGCACGCCACGCTGGATGCGGCGCGGCGCCGGGACCCGGACTTCCGGGAGCAGTACCAACGCTGCGCGGCGAAATATCAGGTGTAAACAAAAGAAGTCCCTCCCGCCGGGAGGGACTTCTTCTTATGCGCTCACAGCCCGCGGGAGGCGCGCTCCCGCGCCTCGGCCTCCGCCCGCTGGCGGCAGACCTCCACCCAGTCGGGCAGCTTGTCCAGCTCGGCGGCAAAGGCGGCCAGTTCGTCGGGAATGACGATCTTCTGGGGACAGACAGCGGCGCAGGCACCGCAGCCCAGACAGGCGTGAGGCCACTTGTTCGCGGGCACCGCGTCCAGCTGCATCTTGATGGTGCTGCCGCTGCCGGTGCGGAGCTGGTTGTACTTGTGCAGCAGATCCGGGATATCCAACTGCTGGGGACAGCCGTCACAGCAGTAGCGGCAGGCAGTGCAGGGGATGGAATTCTTCATCTTATCCGCCGCAGCAAAGAGGATCGCCTCCTCAGCGGGGGAGAGGGGGTCGAGGTGCTCGAAGGTGGCCACGTTATCCGCCATCTGCGCCATGTCGGACATACCGGAGAGGACCATGTGGACGTTATCCAGTCCCTGGAGCCAGCGGAAGCCGAAGGAGGCGATGCTGGCGTTGGGGCGAAGGGCGTGGAGCTGCTGTTCACTGTCGGCATCCAGGGCGGCCAGCTTGCCGCCGCGGACCGGCTCCATGACCCAGACGGGGATATGATGCTTTTCCAGCAGCTCGTATTTCTCCCTGGCCCGCTGGATGGTCCAGTCCAGATAGTTCAGCTGGATCTGACAGAACTCCATCTCCTTGCCATAGCGCTCCAGAAAAGCGGTGAGGCAGGGAAGGTCCGCGTGGGTGGAGAAGCCCAGGTGCTTGATGCGGCCCAGGCGCTTCTGCTCCACAAAATAGTCGATAATGCCCCACTTGGGGTCGGTGTAGATATCCACATCGTTTTCATAGACGTTGTGCAGCAGGTAGAAATCGAAGTAGTCCACCTGACACTTCTCCAGCTGCTGGGCAAAGGTGTCCGCCGGGTCCGGGTCGCAGGTGAGCGTATGGCCGGGGTATTTGGTGGCCAGGTAAAAGCTGTCCCGGGGATGCTTTTTCAGGCAGCGGCCTACCACCGTCTCGGACAGATTTTGCATATAGGCCCAGGCGGTGTCGAAATAATTGACGCCGTGGGCCAGCGCATAGTCCACCATCGCCTGGGTGGTGTCCTCGTCGATGGCGCCGTCCGCCGTGGTGGGCAGGCGCATGGTGCCGAAGCCCAGCAGGGACAGGTGCAGGTCCTGAAAATCACGATAGATCATATCGTTGCCCTCCTTTTTTGTGGTGCTATTTTACCGCGAAAAATGGCGGAGCGCAAGAGCGGAATTGGCCGTGCGGTACGCCTGCGCCGCCGCTGCACCCGGGAGAGGGCCTGCGGCATGATGGAGACGGTCCTGGGCGACAGGCCGCATCAGCTGAAGTGCGGGCTGGAGATGACCTTCTGAAAAACAGACCACCCCCGGCGAGGAGCCGGGGGTGGTTTTGCTTGCTCAGGGCAGCAGTGTTTTCTCCAGGAAGTCGTAAACGGCCTCGGCGGTCTGGTGGACGGAGTCCAGCAGGACGTATTCGTCGCTGCTGTGATAGTTCTCGCCGTCGGCGCCGAAGATGATGGCCGGCGCGCCCAGCCGTGTGCCCAGGTAGTTGAAGTCGCCGATGCTGGCGAAGTAGGAGATGGTGGGTTCCTTGCCGGTGACCTTGCGGATGGACTCCAGCAGGGAGACGGTCATGGGGTCGTCCTGGGGGACGGTGTAGGGCATGAAGCCCCGGGAGCCCTCAGACGGCGCTTCGCGGAAGCAGATCTCATACCGGCCGGTGATACCGGCGCGCTGCACGGCCTTTTCGATCTCGCGGACGATGGTGTCCGGGCTCTCGCCCACCACAATGTGCCAGAACAGGCGGAGCACGGCGAAGTCCGGCACGCTGCACGCGCCGCCGTCGGCGCTGATGCCTACCACGCAGCAGGTGCCCTTGCCCAAGTGCGGGTCCTCAACATAGTCCACCTGCTCCAGTGCCTGCGCCACCTTGGCCGCGTCCAGCAGAGCGCTGTGGCCCTTTCCCGGGTTGGCCGCGTGGGCGGACTTTCCGTAGAAGCGGATCTCCAGACCGTAGCCGCCCCGGGCGCCCAGGCAGACATCGGGGAAGGGCTTGCCGTCGAAGCCGGCGCTTGGCTCGGTGATGATGGAGAAGTCCACGTCAGAGAGATAGCCGTCCTCGATGAGGGCATTGGTGCCCAGGCCGTAGGGGCCCTCCTCGTCAGAGACCAGCGCCAGCTTGATCTTCCCGGCGAAGGTCTTGTGGGCGGCGGCGAAGCGGGCAGCCGTGACCATCAGCGCGGCGCAGCCGGATTTCATGTCCAGCGCGCCCACACCATAGAGCCTGTCGCCGTCCAGCTCGCCGTAGGGATCGCGGGTCCAACCGCCGCACAGCTGCACGGTGTCCAGATGGCCGTTCAGGCAGATGACCGGTCCGGGTCTGCCGCCGTCGATAACGGCGATGACATTTTTTCCATGGAAATCTGTGACCTTGGCATCGTGGTATTCGTGCAGCTGTGCGGGCAGTTCCTGCCGGCACAGCCAATCCCTGGCGAATGCCATGATCTCGTCCTCGTGGAAATATTCGCTTTTGATGGCCGTGAGCTGCTGCAAAAGTGCTGTGACCTCAGCTTTTTCTATCATCTGTATGATCGCTCCTCTCTGCTGCGGGGCCGAAATATGCGCTTTCTCTATACAGTATAGCGGGCAGGCGTTTAACGCCTGTTGGTCCGGGCGTTTTTCACTTATTGCTCCACGCGCCACAGTGCGCCGAAGTACCACGCACCCATGCCGTCGGACACCACGCCGGTCACGTCGCCGCGCAGGGCGTAGGCCTGCTCCTTCTCATACAACGGTATCACGTTGGCCGTGTCCAGCAGCAGCCACTCCGCATCCTTCAAATAGGCATCCCGCGCCTCGGCTGAGGTGCTGGCCGCCGCCACCCGCATCAGAATGTTATAGGCGTTCATGTAGATCAGCGCGTAGTTCCGCGTGTCGCCGCTGCGCCACAGGTCCAGATAGGCTGATGCATCGTTGTACAGCGCGTCCAGTTCCGTCAGGGCCAGGGTGAACGCACCGCTGCTGAGCAGCTGCTGATACGTCTCCGCATCCTCACCCTGCAGGGTCACGCTCAGTCCCAGTTTTTCCTGCCACACCTTCTGCAGCCGCTGGGCCAGCGCCGTCTGCGCCGGCGTATTCCGGTACAGCAGCGTCACCGTCCCCAGGCTTATCAGCGCCTCCGGCCGCCGCAGGCCCGCCTGCGTCATCAGCTCCAGCGCCTGACTGCACCGGTCCGTGTAGGTATCCGCCTCGCAGTCGATCACCGCGCCGTTGACCGCCCGGAACTCCTCGCCCCCGGCGGTGCGTATGCCGTGGGGCACCAGCCCCTCCGCGGCGGCGTAGTCCGTGCCCAGAGCACCTGCCGCCGCGTCCCGGTCGATAACCAGACTCATGGCCTGCCGCAGCTCCGTCCGGTCCATGTTGGTGGCCATCTGGTTGATGAGCAGCACGCCCACGGTGCTGCTGCCGCCGTAGGTACCGTCCTCTCCTGCCGCGCCGATGACCGCGTCCGCGGTGCCCGCGTCCTTGGCGGCCTCCGCCGCGCTCTTGAACCGGATCTCGATCCGGTCCGCGCGCACCTGCCGCGCGTTATAGTGGTCCTCCTGCTTCACCAGCGTGGCGAAGAGACTATCGCTCCAATCGCCGGTGCGGCGGTACGGCCCGTTGCCCACGAACCACGTCCGGCTGGCGCTCCAGCCCTCGCCGCCTTCCACAGCCTTCTGCTGCACCGGCATGGTGGCCGCCGCTGTGCACACCGCGTCCACAAAGTACGGGCACATCGTGCTCAGCGTCACCACGAAGGTGTGCTCGTCCTCGGCGTATACGCCCAGCGCCTCCGGGTCGCCCGCATGGGCGTCCTCATAGCCCGCCACCATGGACAGGATCTCCGCCTCCGGGCTGTCCGTCTCCGGCGATACCAGCCGCCGCCAGGCGTACACGAAATCCGCCGCCGTCACGTCGCTGCCGTCGGACCACTTGCCGTCGCGCCGCAGGTGGAACGTGTACGTCTGCGTGCCGTCCTCGTTGTCCGTGCAGTCGTAGGCGTGGGCCGCTGCGGGCACCGCGCCCTCCGCCGTCCAGCGGTACAGGTTGTCGAACAGGTGCAGCACCAGGGTGCGCTCCGCCGGTGTGGCGGCATAGGCCGGGTCTACTGTGGACACGCTGCCGGTCATCACCACCGACGCGGTGCTCTCGCCGCTGCGGCCGCGGCCGCAGCCGGCCAGCAGCGCCGTCATCATACACAGGCACAGCAGCATGGCCGCGCCCCGCTTCCATCGTTTCATAGGACTTCCTCCGGGAATAGACTTTTCCCCATTATATATGGTTTTGCGCCAAAAGTAAAGCCGCCCTCCGGGCGGCCTCACTTTGTTTACAATTACTCCGCGATCAGCAGCTGGGCGATCTGCACGGCGTTGGTAGCCGCGCCTTTGCGTACCTGGTCGCCGCAGCACCAGATGTTCAGCCCGTTGTCGCTGGTCAGGTCGTCGCGGATACGGCCCACGAACACCAGGTCCTGGTCGCTGGTCTCCAGCGGCATGGGATAGCGCTTGTTGGCCAGGTCATCCACCAGCCGGCAGCCGGGGGCGGCGGCGATCAGCTCCCGGGCGCGCTCCACGCTGATCTTCTCCTTGGTCCGCACCACGATGGACACGCTGTGGCTCCGCACCACGGGAACGCGGACGCAGGTGCAGCTGACCTTCAGCTCCGGCAGGTGCATGATCTTCCGGCCCTCGTTCTGCATCTTCATCTCTTCGGAGGTATAGCCCTCAAAGGCTTCACCGCCGATCTGGGGGATGACGTTGTAGGCGATCTGGTACTGGAACACCTTGGGCTCCACCGGCTTACCCTCCCGCAGCAGCTCCACCTCGTCCATCAGCTCAATGGGGCCGCCGGCGCCGGCGCCGGACACCGCCTGGTAGCTGCTGGCCACGATGCTCTCGATGGGGCTGTCGTGGTTCAGGGCGTTGATGGCCACCAGCGAGACGATGGTGGTGCAGTTGGGGTTGGAGATGATGCCCTTGTGCTTCTTCACGTCCTCCGGATTGATCTCCGGCACGATCAGGGGCACGTCCGGGTCCATGCGGAAGGCGCTGGAGTTATCTACGAACACCGCGCCCTCCTTGACGATGGCCGGGGCGAACTGCTTGGCGATATCGTTCTCCGCCGCGCCCAGCACGATGTCCATGCCCTTGAAGGCCTCGTCACAGGCCATCTCCACGGGGAGGTCGTGGCCCTTCCAGTGGATGGCCTGTCCCACAGACCGGGCTGACGCCAGCGGGTGCAGCTCCTCGATGGGGAAATCGCGCTCAGCCAGTACCTTCATCATCTCGCGGCCCACCGCGCCGGTGGCGCCCAGAATAGCAACTTTATACTTTTTCATATGATGTACTCCTTTTCTCGATATCGAATAAGCGGTGTATCCTGCGTTCAGATGCGGCGCATCGACTTTGTGTACGGCAAGCCGCTGCGGTGAAGTATGGGCGCAGGAGACGCGCTTTATTTTACAAAACTGTTGTACAGCACCCGGATAGCTTTCTCGAAGTCGGCGCTGTCCACGCCCACGATGATGTTCAGCTCTTCGGGCCCCTGGGTGATCATGCGGATATTGATGCCGTTTTCGCCCAGCTTGGCGAAGATCTTGCCGGAGGAGCCGGGCTGGAAGGCCATCTTCCGGCCCACGGCCGCCACCACAGCCATACCGTCGGTAACGTGCAGGCTGTCGGGCTTGATCTCCTTCTCCATGTCGCCCAGTGCCTGGTACAGATACGGCGCGGCCTTGGCCGCCTCCACCACCAGCGATACCGAGTCGATACCGGAGGGGATGTACTCCACGTTGATGTGATAGCGCTCCAATATCTCCAGCACCCGGCGGATAACGCCCAGCTCCGAGGACATTCCGTTCTTGGTCATGGTGATGACGGAAAAGCCCTTCTTTCCGGCGATGCCGGTGATCATGCTGCTCTCCTGCAGCTCCGCCGCCGTGTCGTCGAAGGCCTCCCGTATCATGGTGCCCGGGTGCTCCGGCTGGTTGGTGTTGCGGATGTTCAGGGGGATGTTCTTCTCCCGCACCGGGGAGACGGTGCCTTCATGCAGCACCTGTGCGCCGATATAGCTCAGCTCACGCAGCTCGGCGTAGGTAATGCGCTCGATGGGCCGCGGGTCGGGCACGATCTTGGGGTCGGCCATCAGGAAGCCGGACACGTCCGTCCAGTTCTCATACACGTCGGCGTCCAGCGCCGCCGCCGCCAGCGCACCGGTGATGTCGCTGCCGCCCCGGCTGAAGGTGTGGATGCTGCCGTCCGGCAGCACGCCGTAGAAGCCGGGAATGACCACCTTCCGCCCGCTGGCCGCATGGATCAGAGCCTGATAGCTGGCCTCCTGGTCTACCGTGCCGTCCATGCGGAAGTGCAGCCACAGGCTGCTGTCCAGAAAGTCAAAGCCCAGGCAGTCGGCCATGATCCGGGCGGCGAAATACTCGCCCCGGCTCACCAGCTCATCGGCGGAGATGCCCTTGTCCATCTTGGCGCGCAGGGCGTCGAATTCCGCCTCCAGCGGCGTGGACAGGCCCAGCTCGTCCCGAATCTCCAGATACCGGCTGCGTACCATATCAAATATACCGTCGCAGCTGACGCCGTACTGCAGGTGGGCGTGGCACAGATACAGCAGGTCCGTGATCTTGTGATCGTCCTTGAACCGTTTTCCGGCGGCGCTGACCACCACCACCCGGCGGGCGGGGTCTGCCTCCACGATGGAGCGTACTTTTTCCAGCTGGTGGGCATCCGCCATGGACGACCCGCCGAATTTCAACACTTTCAACATAGTCCTTGCCTCTTTCGCTTTGGTTATTGTGTGCAGGGCTTTTCATGCGTGACAAAAAAATATTTTCTGTCCACAGGAGAAAAACACTTGCTTTTTTGATGGGGACAGTGTATCATAGCCATATCAGAAATGCAAGACCCAATTTCAAAAGTTTTTTCGGAGGCTTTTTTACCATGATCTACCACAGCACAAGAAACGAGCAGCTCACCGCATCCTCCACCCACGCGGTGCTTCAGGGCATCGCCCCGGACGGCGGCCTGTACATCTGCGACCCGGCGGCCCTGCGCTTCGACTGGCGCGCCGCCCTGGAAAAGGACACCCTCTCCATGGCGGCGGATATCCTCCACGCCCTGCTGCCGGACTTTCAGGACATGGACCGGCTGGTCCGCGACAGCTACGCCGGCAAGTTCCCCACGTCCGACCTGACGCCCTTGACCCCCGTGGCGGATAAATACGTGCTGGAGCTGTACCACGGCCCCACCTCCGCCTTCAAGGATGTGGCCCTCAGCGTCCTGCCCCGCCTCATCGTAGCGGCGGCCAAGGCCGAGGGCATGAAGGGCGACGTGGTCATCCTGACGGCCACCTCCGGCGACACCGGCAAGGCGGCCATGGAGGGCTTCCACGACGTGCCCGGCACCCGCATCACCGTGTTCTACCCCTACGGCGGCGTCTCCGCTGTCCAGCAGGCCCAGATGGCCACCCAGGAGGGCGCCAACGTCCGCGTCTGCGCCGTCCGCGGCAACTTCGACGATGCCCAGACCGGCGTGAAGGAGATCTTCGCCGCCTGCAAGGACAAGGACCTCCACGGCGCCATGCTCTCCTCCGCCAACTCCATCAATATCGGCCGTCTGGCCCCCCAGGTGGTCTATTACTTCCGCGCCTACGGCGATCTGGTGAAGTCCGGCCGCATCCATCTGGGCGACGTGGTGGACTACACCGTCCCCACCGGCAACTTCGGCGACATTCTGGCCGGCTATTTTGCCAGGCAGATGGGCCTGCCTGTGGGCCGCCTGATCTGCGCCAGCAACGCCAACGACGTGCTCACCGAGTTCCTGACCACCGGCCGCTACGACAAGCGCCGACCCTTCTACAAGACCACCTCCCCCTCCATGGATATCCTGGTGTCCAGCAATCTGGAGCGCCTGCTCTATCTGGTCAGCCAGGATGCCAGCTGTGTGGAGCGCCTGATGCGGGAGCTGAACACCCAGGGCTGGTATCAGGTCAGCGGCTGGATGCTGGAGCAGCTCCGTGCCGTCTTCGGCTGCGGCTGCTGCGACGATGCCGGCGCGGCGGAGGTCATCGGCCGGGTGTGGCGTGAGCACAAATACCTCTGCGATCCCCACACCGCCGTGGCTTGGGCCGTGGCGGAGAAGCACACCCGCGAGGGCGTTCCCATGGTGGTCCTGTCCACCGCCTCGCCCTACAAGTTCCCCGCCGCCGTGCTGCACGCCCTGGGCGAGGCATCCGGTGACGATGAGTTCGCCATGATGGAGCAGCTCCACGCCCTCACCGGCATGGACATTCCCAAAAATCTCCGCGGCCTGGAGGGCCGCCCCGTCCTCCATACCGACGTCATCGACAAGGACGCCATGCTGGACTATGTGCTGTCCGACGTGCTGAAATAAAAGAAAGGAACCGTTCCCTATGAATATCGTTTGTTTGGACATGGAGGGCGTCCTCGTCCCCGAGATCTGGATCGCCTTTGCCGAGGAAAGCGGCATTCCCGAGCTGCGCCGCACCACTCGCGATGAGCCGGATTATGACAAACTCATGCGCTGGCGCATCGATCTGCTGCGGCAGCGCGGCCTGAAGCTCAGCGCCATTCAGGAGACCATCTCCCGCATCGACCCCCTGCCCGGCGCCAAGGACTTCCTGGACGCGCTGCGTAAGGATACCCAGGTGGTCATCCTCAGTGACACCTTCGACCAGTTCGCCATGCCCCTCATGGCCAAGCTGGGCTATCCCACCCTGCTGTGCAACACCCTGGAGGTGGACGGCGAGGGCTACATCACCCGCCACCTCATGCGCTGTGAACACTCCAAGCTCACCACCGTCAAGGCTCTCCAGTCCATCGGCTACGACACCATCGCCAGCGGCGACAGCTATAACGATCTGGAGATGATCCTCCACAGCAAGGCCGGTTTCCTCTTCCGGGGTCCCGACAAGATCAAGCAGGACTACCCCGACCTGCCCGCCTTCGAGGACTACGGCGACCTGCTGGCCGCCATCCGCGCCGCCCTGTAACAGCGGTGCTGCGGTGAAAGACAAAGACAAAGCAAAAACCGGCGCCCCCCGGCGCCGGTTTTTGCTTTGTGAAAGGAGGGGGTAAGATCACATCTGGACGCGGTTCTCGCGGGTCCAGCTGGTGATGTCCAGGTTGGGATAGCGGCGGCGCAGCTCGTCCAGCTTGCCTTCGGTGTCGCCCAGTGCGGCGATGCTGTTGATGGCCGCCACATCGGCGGCGTTCATGGCGTGTGCCTCATCGGCGCCGCAGGACGCGCAGTGATAGCGCTTGGTCGCCTCGGAAAACGTAACATCGGTGCTGCCGCAGACGGCGCAGCGGGTGGTCTTGGATACGATAGCCATAATGTATTACCTCCATATTCTTGTTTCGTTTCGTTGTCCTTATACTACCACAAAAGTTTTCAGTTGTAAAACGCATAATTGTATTTGCAAGTATGAGAAAAAGTATGATATAATAGCGACAGCGACTGTACAGGAGGTCCCGCCATGAGCGTATCCAAATACCAGATGTTCCTCAAGACCGTGGAGTGCGGCAGCTTCTCCCGGGCGGCGGAGGAGCTGAACTTCACCCAGTCCGGCGTCAGCCACGCCGTCCAGGCGCTGGAGGACGAGCTGGGAATCACGCTGCTCAGCCGCAACCGCGGCGGCGTGGTGCTGACGGCTGACGGCCGCGCGCTGCTGCCCCGGGTCGAGGCCCTCTGCGCCGCCCACCATGCCCTCATGCAGTCCGCGGCGGACCTGAAGGGCCTGGACGCCGGCCTGGTCAAGGTGGCCACCTTCTCCAGCGTCTCTGCACAGTGGCTCCCCTCCATCCTCAAAAGCTTCGGCGACGTCTACCCCAACATCGAGTTCGAGGTGGTGGATGCCGATTTCTACGGCCAGACCGAGGAGTGGATCCTCCAGGGCAAGGTGGACTGCGGCTTTCTGCGCCTGCCCTCAGCAAAATCCCTCTGCGCCCACCCCCTGTACCGGGATGAGCTGCTGGTGGTCGTTCCCTGCGGCCACCCGTTGGCGGACGCGGCGGCCTTCCCCCTGTCGGCCCTGTCCGCCGAGCCCTTCATCCGGCTGGAGGAGGGCCGCGACTATGAGCTTACCGCCGCCCTGGACGCCATGGGCGTCCACCCCAACGTGAAATACACCGCCCGCGAGGACCGCACCATCCTGGCCATGGTGTCCAAGGGCCTGGGCATCAGCCTCCTGCCGGAGCTGATGGTCCGCCGCAGCCCCTATCCCGTGGCCGCCTCCCACGCCCCCGAGCGCTTCTACCGCAATATCGGCATCGCCGTCAAGGATGAAAAGGCCCAGTCCGCCTCCACCCGCCGCTTCGTGGACTACGTCCGCCGCTGGGTGGCCGAAAACGGCGAGGACTGACCTCCCACGCCTTCCACCTGGGAGTGGATGAGGTGTCGCCGCGCAGCGGCGTAAAACTCCCTCGCCCCCGCCGCAGCAGAGGGCGTGCTGAAATTCGAGATCATGGCCGGCTGACACGAGGCCGGAGCAGCAAAAGCAGGGAGCGAAACGCTCCCTGCTTTTCTATCTTATCACACTTGCTTACTTGCCAAAGTAGCGGTTCAGCAGACCCTCGAATGCCTTGCCGTGACGGGCCTCGTCGCGGGCCATCTCGTGGACGGTGTCGTGGATGGCATCCAGGTTGTACTTCTTCGCCAGCTTCGCCAGCTCGAACTTGCCGGCGGTCGCGCCGTTCTCGGCATCCACGCGCATCTCCAGGTTCTTCTTGGTGCTGTCAGTGATGACCTCGCCCAGCAGCTCGGCGAACTTGGCGGCGTGCTCGGCCTCCTCCAGGCCCGCCTTCTCCCAGTACAGGCCGATCTCGGGATAGCCCTCGCGGTGGGCCACACGGGCCATGGCCAGATACATACCCACCTCGGAGCACTCACCCTCGAAGTTGGCGCGCAGACCGTCGATGATCTCCTTGCGGACATCCTCGGGGACATCGTCGCCAAAGACCTTGCCTACGCCCACAACGTGCTCGGCGGCCCAGGACTTCTCCTCAGACTGCAGCAGGAACTTGTCGCCGCTGACGTGGCAGACCGGGCACTCGGCGGGGGGAACATCACCCTCGTGAACATAACCGCAAACAGGACAGACCCACTTCTTCATAATCGTTACCTCCATAAATGTATTCATGTCGTTGTGTTTGTTATTTTGACGCCGCCGCAGCGGCATTTGTCAACTGGTTTTCTTCTCGGCCAGGCAGCCGTTGCAGCGGCCGTAGAACACGACGCCGCAGCTGTCCGGTTCCCCTACCTCCGACATATCCGGCAGCTCCACCGGGATGGGCGGCAGGTCGATGACCGCGCCGCAGGAGCGGCAGACGAAGTGCCCGTGGGGGGCGGTGTTGCCGTCGTAGCGATCCTCGCCGTCCACACAGCCGATGACCTGCACCGCGCCCTCCGCCCGGAACCGCGCCAGATTGCGGTAGACGGTGGCCAGAGAGAGGTCGGGTATGCGGGGCTTCAGCTGGGCGTAGACCCATTCCGCAGAGGGGTGGCAGGTGGTGGAGCGCAGGCATTGCAGTATGGCTTCCCGCTTGGGGCTGTGCCGTGTGGTGTTCATGGGCTGCGCTCCTCTCTTATCGCTAACAATTATCGTTTGCATTAGTATAATACCACATTGATTTTGCTTTGTAAAGAGGGTTTTTAAAATTTTTCAAAAAATTTTCCAGCGCCTGTTAGCCTCCCCTATCGGTGCGGAAAATATGCAAAGGAGCCCGGTACGCTGTGCGTACCGGGCTCCTCATTTCAATTTACTCGGCCTCGGCCAGCGCCTTAGCCTCGGCAATAGCCTTCTCCTGCGCCGCGGCGGGGCAATCCTCGTAGCGGACGAAGTTGAAGGTGAACGTACCACGGGACTGGGTCATGGATCGCAGATCGATGGCGTAGCTCATCATCTCGGCCATGGGGACCTCAGCCTCCAGTACCTGCTCGCCGTCACCGGTGGGGTTCATGCCCATCACGCGGCCGCGGCGCTTATTCAGATCGCCCATCACATCGCCCAGATAGCTGTCGGGGATGGTGACCTTCAGCTCACCAATGGGCTCCATCAGCACGGGCTTGGCCTCGGGCAGCGCGGCCTTGAAGGCCAGGTTGGCAGCCAGCTTGAACGCGATTTCGGAGGAGTCAACGGGGTGGTAGGAACCATCCACCAGGGTGGCCTTCAGGAACACCACGGGATAGCCGGCCAGCACGCCGTGCAGGCAGCTCTCGCGCAGGCCCTTTTCCACGGCGGGGAAGTAGTTCTTGGGCACGGAGCCGCCGAACACGTTCTCCTCGAAGATCATATCCTCCTGCTCAGTCTGGGGCTCGAAGATGATATGGACATCGCCGAACTGACCGCTGCCGCCGGTCTGCTTCTTATAGCGGCCCTGCTTGCGGACGGTGCTGCGGATCTTCTCACGATAGGCAACGCGGGGGGTATCCAGCTCCGCGTCCACGCCGAAGCGGCTCTTCAGCTTACTGCACAGCACGTCGATCTGGATGTCGCCGGCACCGGAGATCACGGTCTGGTGGGTCTCGGCGTTGTTGGTGACGGAGAAGGTGGGGTCCTCCTCGTTCAGCTTGTTCAGGCCGGTGCCCAGCTTCTCGATCTCCTGCTTGGTCTTGGGGGAGATGGCGCGCTCGTAGCAGGCGGGGGCAAAGGCCAGCGGCGCGAACTTCACATAGGTCTTGGGCTCGCACAGGGTGTCGCCGGTCTTGACCTTGTCCATCTTGCCGATGGCGCCGATATCGCCGCAGCAGATCTCCTTGGTCTCCTCGGCCTTCTTGCCCTTCATGGTGTACAGGCGGCCCAGCTTCTCGGTGTTGCCGGTGGTCATGTTATACAGGGACATATCGCTGGTGACCTTGCCGCGGATGACCTTGATCATGGAGAACTTGCCGTACTGGTCGGAGATGGTCTTGAACACGAAAGCAGCGGTGGGGCCGTTGGGGTCATAGGCGACCTCGATGGCGTTGCCGTCATCGTCCTCGGCGGCCTCGGCGGGCATATCGGTGGCCACGGGCACCAGGTCCACGATGGTCTGCATCAGCATATCCACGCCCATGCCGGTGACGGCGGAGCCGCACAGCACGGGGCACACGCTGCCGTCGCGCACACCGATCTTCAGGCCCTTGGCCATATCCTCGGCGGACAGCTCCATGGTCTCGAAGAACTTCTCCATCAGCTCCTCGTCGGCGCCGGCGGCAGCCTCCATCAGCTCAGCGCGCAGGGCCTCCACCTCGTCGGCCATGTCGCCGGGGATGGCGCACTCGCCCTTGGCGTCGTAGGCCTTGTTGTGCAGCAGGTCCACAATGACGGTGACGGCCTTGTTTGCGTCGGCCTTGGTAGCCACGATGGGGGCGATGGCGGTGCCGTACTTGGCCTTGATGGCCTCAATGCAGGACGCGTAGTCGGAGTTGGCCTCCTCCACGCGGTTGATGAACATCATCCGGGGCTTCTTGCCCAGCATCTTCCAGGTACGCTCCATACCCACGGACAGGCCGTCCTTGGCGTTGCCCACGATGACGGCGCACTCGGCGGCGCGGATAGCGCACACGGCCTCGCCGGAGAAATCGAAGTTGCCGGGGGCGTCCATGACGTTGATCTTCTTGCCCTTATACTGCACGGGGGCAAAGGCCAGGGAGATGGATATCTGGCGCTTGATCTCCTCGGCATCATAGTCGCAGGTGGTGTTGCCGTCGGCGGTCTTGCCCAGACGGTCAGTACCCTTGGTCATAAAGAGCATCTGCTCAGCCAGAGAGGTCTTGCCGGAGCCTCCGTGACCCAGCAGGGCGATATTGCGAATGTCGTTAGCAGTCATAGTGATGATGTTCTCCCTTCATTTTCTTGAAGTCCGCCGCCCACAGCCGCGGACAGTAGCTCAACGTACCGATTATATAGTATTTCTTCAAGCCTGACAACCTCTAATTTAGATATTTGTGGGAAAAGTGCGGGAGTATCCCGCACTTTTCGTCAGGTTGTACAATGGCAGGCTTTGTTCTATGGGCAAAGCGACGGAGTCTCCGTCAATAGTGCTTCACCAGCCCCGCCAGCAATAGCGTCGGCAGCAGCCACAGCACCTGATACAGCACCATGGCAATGGGCGTCAGCAGGGCAAAATTGCCCACAGAGGTGAGATAGTAGGCCAGCGCCACGCCTGCCGCCGCGCCGATGTAGCTAAGGATGGTGGCGGTCCGTACAGCCTTCACCGCCCGGCGGCTCCCGGCCACAGACTCCACCAGCGGCATAAGCCCCTCCCGGCAGATGGCCACGCAGGGCTGCTCGCCCTGCTGCTCCGCCAGCTGGGCCAGCGCCAGCCGCGTGGACACGTCCGGATACACCGGCTTGGCGTCCACGCCGAATTTCCGCTTGATCAGCCCCGGTGTCACGTTGCCGCTTCGCACGGCCAGCACCGGCACGATGTGAAACCGCTTCAGCGTCCGCAGGGCCCATTCCGCGTTGCGGGAGGGCTGATATTTCACGGCAAACACCGCTGTCAGCGCCCCGTCTACCGCCAGAAACACACCGGTAGACAGCTTCATATCCCGGGGCAGGGCCACCTTGCGCTTTTTCATAAAGTACGCACTGCCCATGAGCACCGTTTCGCCCCGGATATTGGCCTCCACGCCGCCCTCCTCGCAGTAGTTCACCCACTCCACCGACAGGTGGAAACCTCCCTCGGCGGTAAGCTGGCGCTCCAGCAGCGGCGTCAGGCTGCTGCCAGCCGCCCTGGCTACCGACGCGGCGTAGGACACCGCGCGGCTGCGCTCCTCGCCGAAGACCTTATAGCCGTTCAGTGTCACCGTTCCCGCCGGGAACAGATCGTCGTCCGTCAGCACCAGCCGCCGCGGCCGGCTGACCGCCTTCGCCCCGGCATAGCCTGCGGCTGCACAGCCGCTGCGGCTCAGCCGCCGGGACAGATAGTAAATGGGCAGGGCCCCGCTGAGGGGAATCCCCAGCCCCGCGCCGGCGGTGGTCAGCGCCGTCAGCACCCAGGGGAAATCGCTCATATTCCCGCCGGAAAAGCACACCACGCCGGACAGCACCGCCGCCGTAGCCAGCACCAGCGGCAGGGCGTAATTCTGCCATCTCCGCGCCGGATCGGGCTTGCTGCACAGACGGTAAAAGCCCTCTGCCGTCCCCTGCTGCCTGCATACGCCCGCCGCCGTCACCGACGCCACATAGGGCACGGTGCCGTTGAGCACCAGCAGATGGTAGGCGTTCCGCAGTGCCGACGCCTCCAGGTACAAACCCCACTGGCAGGCCAGGATCAGCAGCGCGCCGGCGGCGGCATAGGGTGTGGCCCGGGTACTGCCCGTGACCATGCCGCACACACAGCAGATCAGCTGCGTCAGCACGGCGACAGCGGCACACAGCTCACAGCCCGCCCTTCCCTCACGCAGCAGCGACACGGCCTGCTTCCACACCGGCATACAGGCCAGCGCTGTCAGCAGCAGCCCCGCCCCCAGGGCGGCGCACCGCAGCAGCGACTCGTCCAGCCATGCCGACGGCAGCTTTTCCAACTCCTGCAGCACCGCCGCGGCCACCAGTGCCAGCGCCGGGAGCATCCCCCATATCAGTCCGCCGCGCAGTCGGCTGCACCGGCGCTTGGCCTCCCGCAGCACGTCCTCCGGCAGGGGCTCCGGCTCCGGCGGTTCCTCCGGCTCCGGTTCCTCCTCCGGCTCGTCGAACAGCTGCTCGGTGTCCTGAAAAGCCGGACGGCGCCTCTGCTCCGCCGCCGGACGGTGGAACCTCTCCAGCACCGCCGCAAGACGCTCCCGCAGGGGCACCGGCTGGGCGATGACGCCATCGTCCTCGTCCTCCAGCACCGCGTCCACCGTCTGGGACATGATATCCTTCAACGCCACCCGATCCGGCGCGGGGGATTCATATTCCGGCTCGTTTTTCTCCGGGGCAGCGGGCTCCGACGGAGCCTCCGTCTCAGATGGCGGTACTGCCTCCGATACCGGCACGGGAGCCCTTTCCTCTGCCGGTGTCTCCGGTATCGCCGCTTCCTCTGTCGGGACAGGCTGACGCCCACCCTTGCCGTACTCGGCAAGGATGGCCTCCAGTGAAAGCTCGTCCTCTTGCTCGTCGAACGCGCCGTATAGTTCCTCGTCCCGTCGCCTTCTCATGCTGTTCTTTCCTGTTTTCGTCCTGTTCCGCGTCGCTTTCCGTTATCCGCGCTGCCGCACAGCCTCGTACAGCAGTATGGCCGCCGCCGCGCTGGCGTTCAGCGAGGATATCTTTCCTTTCATGGGAATGCTCACCAGAAAATCGCAATTCTCCGCCGCCAGGCGGGTCATACCCGTCCCCTCGGAGCCGATGACAATGGCCGCCGGCCCCTTCAGATCGGCATTGTACAGCGTGGTATTCCCGTCCGCCGCCGTGCCGAACACCCACACGCCCTGCTTTTTCAGGTCCTTCAGCAGCGCCGGAATGTTGGGCACCCGCGCCACCGGGATATAACTCACCGCGCCGGCAGAGGTCTTGGCCACGATGGCCGTCAGCCCCGCGCTGCGCCGCTTGGGAATGATGACCCCATGGGCCCCGGCACACTCGGCGGTACGCAGGATCGCGCCCAGGTTGTGGGGGTCGGATATCTCGTCGCACACCACCAGCAGCGGCGCCTCGCTCTTGTCGGCGGCGGACTGCAGGATCTGCTCCACCGTGGCGTACTCCCGCACGGCTGCCAGAGCGATGACACCCTGGTGGGCGTGGGTGCGGCTCATGGCGTCCAGCTTCCGCCGGTCGGCGTCCACCACCACGATGCCCGCGGCGCGGGCCTTGGAGGCGATGTGCCCCAGCGTCTTATCCGTCTCGCCCTTGGCAATGTAGATCTTGTCGATGGCCGTCTCCGTCCGCAGGGCCTCGATGACCGCGTTGCGGCCCTCGATGATGCCGTCCGCCTCGGCGTCGGGCAGCGGCCGTCTGTTTTCGGTGTCCTTTATCTCTCTCATGGGGCATACCTCGCGATCCATATAATTGTCATCAGTATACCACATCCTTTCGTCAATATAAAGGCACATTCATAGAAATTTTACAGGAAAACCCTCTGCCTTTGCCTTGAGACTTTCGGGCAGGTGTGGTATACTGATTAGAAATTATATTCCCCTCACAAGTCAAACGGAGGATAAATATATGTCCAATAACAACAGCAGCAACAATAACAACCGCGGCGGCAAGAACGGCAAAAACGGCGGTTTCCGCGGCGTTCTCACGCTGATCGTGTGGGCACTGGTGCTGACGGTGGCGTTCCAGTATTTCAACGCCTACAACAACAACGCCGCCAATAAGAGTACCAGCCACGAGATCAAATACAGCGACATGATCTCCATGATCGAAAAGGATCAGGTGAAGGAGGTCCTGTTCAAGGACAGCACCATCTATGTCACCCCTGTGGACGGCTACGTCTTCACCGAGGAGGTCACCTCCGGCAGCAAGACGGAGACAAAAACCTACACCCAGTCCAAGGACTCCGGCCTGACGCTGTACACCGTGTACCTCTCCAACGCCGACCTGCTCCCCCTGCTGGAGGCGCACAATGTGGCCTATACCGGCTTCTACAAGGCCGAGATGAGTCCCTTCCTGATGATCATGATCCAGTATATTCTGCCCACCATCTTCATCGTGGGCGCGTTCATGCTGGTCATGCGTCTGATGAGCAAATCCGGGGGCGGCGGCTTCGGCGGCATCGGCAGTGTGGGCAAGGCCAACGCCAAGGTCTACATGGAGAAGTCCACCGGCGTCACCTTCAAGGATGTGGCCGGACAGGACGAGGCCAAGGAGTCTTTGGAGGAGATCATCGACTTCCTGCACAATCCCGGCAAATACACCGCCATCGGTGCCAAGCTGCCTAAGGGCGCGCTGCTGGTGGGCTCCCCCGGTACCGGCAAGACCCTGCTGGCCAAGGCTGTGGCCGGCGAGGCCGGCGTCCCCTTCTTCTCCATCTCCGGTTCCGACTTCGTGGAGATGTTCGTGGGCGTGGGCGCCAGCCGCGTCCGCGACCTGTTCAAGGAGGCCGCCAAGGTCGCTCCCTGCATTATCTTCATCGATGAAATCGACACCATCGGTAAATCCCGGGACGGCAGCCGCTTTGGCGGCAACGATGAGCGCGAGCAGACGCTGAACCAGCTGCTGGCCGAGCTGGACGGCTTTGACCCCAGCAAGGGCGTCATCGTGCTGGGCGCCACCAACCGCCCCGAGGTGCTGGACAAGGCGCTGCTGCGCCCCGGCCGCTTCGACCGGCGCATCACCGTGGACCGGCCCAACCTGGCCGGCCGTCTGGCCACATTGCAGGTACACACCCGCAACATCCGCCTGGCCGAGGACGTGAACCTGGAAAAGATCGCCCAGGCCACCGCCGGCTGCGTGGGCGCCGACCTGGCCAACCTGGTAAACGAGGCCGCCCTGCGTGCCGTGCGCAAGGGCCGCCGGGCCGTAAATCAGGACGATCTGCTGGTGTCCTTTGAGCTGGTCATCGCCGGCAGCGAGAAAAAGGGCACCGTCATCACCGAGGCGGAAAAGCGCATTATCGCTTACCACGAGGTGGGTCACGCGCTGGTGGCGGCCAAGCAGAAGAATGCCCAGCCCGTCAGCAAGATCACCATCGTACCCCATACCCAGGGTGCGCTGGGCTACACCCTGCACCTGCCGGAGGAGGAAAAGTTCCTCATGTCCCGCGAGGACATTCTGACCGAAATCCGTACCCTGCTGGCCGGACGCTCCAGTGAGGAGGTGGTGTGCAACACCATGACCTCCGGCGCCGCCAACGACATCGAGCGCGCCACGGAGATGGCCCGGAACCTGGTGGCCCGCTTCGGTATGTGCGACGAGTTCGACATGATGGCCCTGGGAAGCGTCCAGAGCCAGTATCTGGACGGCGGCTACTCCATGACCTGCGCCCAGGAGACCTACGCCGCAGCCGACCGCGAGACCATCAAGATCCTGCGCCAGTGCCACGAGGAGGCCAAGCAGATCCTGCGGGAGAACCGGGAACTGCTGGACAAGATCGCCGCGTACCTGCTGAAGAAGGAGACGATCACCGGCCAGGAGATGATGGCCATCATCGAGGGCCGCGACCCGGAGGCCGTGGACAACTACGGCGCCAGCAAGAGCAGCCAGCCCGCCTTCCGGCCCAGCGTACCGGAGACCATCGAGGCCCCCGCCAGGCACATCAACATCGTGTCCGAGCCCATCCCCATGCCGGACTACGATGAGAAGCCGGAGGATAAGGACCCGGAAGACACCCCCACCGAAGACAAACCGACGGAGCACGCGGACGGCGACCCCGAATAAATGCACAGCAGCCCTGCGGCAGCGCCGCAGGGCTGTTTTCTTTTCAGTTTTCCGGCAGCTCCCGCACCCGTTCGCACAGCAGCGGCAGCGCCTTTTCAAACTCCACGCCGTACCACCCGGCCTGCGGGTCCCGCGCCGTGGCGTCGATACAGGCCAGCACAAATTCCACCGCCAGCGAAGCCGCCTGCTCCAGCGTCATGCCCCGCATGAGCCCGCCGGTGACGACGGCGGCGAAAATATCCCCCGTGCCGTGGAAGGATGCCGGGTTCCGCGGGCCGAGACAGGTAAAATACGTCCCCGCGCCGCTGTCATAGCCCATAGCGCCCAGCTTATCCGGCGCAAAGGACACCCCGGTGAGGATCACCTTCTTCGCCCCCAGCGCGGCCACCCCCCGCAGCAGCTCACGGGCAAAGCCCTCGTCCACCTCCTCCCGGTACGGCGTACCGGTCAGCAGGCAGGCCTCCGTGATATTGGGCAGCGCCACGTCCGCCCGAGCCGTCAGGCGGGCCATCGCCGCCGGGAAAGCGCCGTCAAACCCGCTGTACAGCTTCCCGTGGTCCGCCATGGCCGGGTCCACGATCAGCAGCGTATCCGGGCTCTTCACCGCGTCGAAAAAGTCCATCACCTGCTGCACCTGGGGCGCGGAGGCGATGTAACCGGTATAGAGCGCGTCAAAATGCACCTGCTGGGACCGCCAGTGATCGGCGATGGCCGGCAGCTGGTCGCTGAGATCCCGGCTGACAAAGCCCGGAAACGCCGTGTGCGCACTGAGCACCGCCGTGGGCACGATGGCGCACTCCACCCCCATGGCGGAGATCACCGGCAGCGCCACCGTCAGCGAGCACCGCCCCAGACAGGAGATGTCCTGTATGGACGCTATTCGTTTCATAGAGCCGCCTCCTGTTCATCATACCAAAAAGGGAGAGGCACATGAATATGTGTCTTTCCCTTTTTGGTGCGGGCGGCGGGACTCGAACCCGCACGCCTGTTGGCAATGGAACCTAAATCCATCGAGTCTACCAATTCCACCACGCCCGCATATCCACGCCGTATTGTAGCACACTTCACGTCGGCGTGCAAGGAATGTTTTGCCTTTCCCCTCCACCCTATGCTATACTGTCATCAACAGTACACGAAAGGATGGTGCCCCATGAACGAAAATGCCCTCGCCTTGGCGCGTCAGCACGCGCCCTGCTACATTTACTCCCGCGAGATCCTTACCGCACAGGCAGAGACTCTCCACAGGACCTTCCCCGGCTTTGATATTCTGTTCTCCGTGAAGGCCAACCCCTTCCCACCGGTAATACGGCACCTTGCGGCGCTTGGCATCGGCGCGGATGCGGCCAGTGCGGGTGAGGTCTGCCTGGCCGCGGAATGCGGGATCGCGCAGGAGGATATCTACTTCTCCGCAGCCGGCAAAAGCGATCGTGCACTGGCCGCCGCGTGGGATAACTGCCATCTGATCGCCGAGTCTATCGGCGAGGTGCGGCGAATCGCCGCTATGGCCGCTGCCCGCAGCGAGACAAAGGCCATCGGCCTGCGCGTGAACCCCGCTTTCAGCATGGACGGCGGTGCGGGCGGGACGTCCAAGTTCGGCATCGACGAGTCCGATCTCCCGGCACTGAAAATCCTGCTGCAAACGCTGCCGATAGCCGTCTGCGGCCTCCATGTCCACCTGCGCTCCCAGAATCTCTCTGCGGACACCCTCGCCCGCTACTACAAAAACTGCTTCGCGCTGGCCCTCCGCGTCCGCGATATTCTGGACTGTGCCATCGAGTATATCAACTTCGGCGGCGGAGTAGGCATCGTTTACGACCCGGCGTGCCAACCGCCGCTGAACATGAGCACCTTGAAGCAATGTACGCAGGCCGTGGCAGAGGAAAACGCCCGTACCCTCCGCGCACGGCTGCTGGTGGAGTCCGGGCGGTTTCTGACAGCACAGGCGGGAACGTACTATCTGCCTGTGGTAGACAAAAAGACGTCCCACGGCACCACCTATGTCATCGTAGAAAACTGTCTCAACGGCTTCCAGAAGCCCTCTCTTGCCGCCATGCTGCGTAACGCCGCCGGAGAAGGCCCCCTTGCGCCTCAGGAACCTCTGTTTACCGGCGAGACCGCCTTCCCCATCACCGCCCTGCCTGCGGAGGATACCGGCATCACCGAGACCGTAGACATCGTAGGAAACCTCTGCTGCGCCACGGACGTGCTGGCTAAGAACTTCACCGGTCCGGCTCTGGCGGTGGGAGATCTTGTGGCCGTGGGGAACACCGGGGCCTACGCCAGAACGCTGTCGCCGCTGCTGTTTTCCTCCCACGACGTCCCTGCGGAATTCTTGATCTGAAAAACAGGGCAGCCCAATGGGCTGCCCTGTTTTCTTATTTCTCCCGTCTGATGGGCCGGATATACTTGAAGTACTGCCCCGGCACAAAATAGAAATACGTCTTGGCACCCTGTTCACTTTTGACCATACCGATCTCTCCCAATCCAAAGATATAGCGATCGAAGGGATGGATGCGGGTGCGGAGCACTACGGGGCGGGGCTGGCGGCGATAAACACCGGGGGTAACGCCGTAGAGCGCCTTGAAGGCGCGGGTAAAGGCCTCCTGCCCGGAAAAGCCGTAGTCCAGCGCGATGTCCAACAAAGGCCGGTCGGTATCGCGCACCTCCTTCAGGGCAAAGGCCAGGCGACGCTGGTGCAGGTAGGTACGCAGGGACATACCCGCGATCTCGCGGAATTTATGGGTGGCGTGGTACTCAGAATAGTGCAGACGTGCCGCCAGCGCCCGCAGTGTCAACGCCTGATCGTCCCGGCGCATAATGGCGTCGTCCATCTCATTGACGCCGGTCTGGATCAGCTGCTGCCATTCGTACATAGGCTTGCTCCCTTCTCTCGCTGTGAACAGAATACACCCTTTTCACCCCAAATGTTTGATACGAGTTGCTGTTAAAACAGGGACGGCTCCCGCCGTCCCTGTCCGCTTATTCCACTTCAGCAGCCTCCGCCGGCTCCTCCTGTCCCTGCTTGGGCAGCTGCTCGGGCCACTTGGCCCAGGTCTGGCGGATATAGGGGATCATCTGATCCCGGGGCATATCCAGTGCCGCGGCCAGCTCGCCGTAGAGCTGGTCCTCAGCCCGCTTGAGATAGCGCTCATCCATCTGGCTGACCTTCTTACCATGGCGCAGGGCCCACGCCCGCTTGCGGCAGATACCGTGGATCATGGCGGCCAGCTCGGCGCAGTCACAGCGGAGCACCAGCTGGTGGTAGAAATCCTTGGCAGCACGCATACCGCGCTCGGCGGGCTTCTGCTCCGGCAGGGCCGGCAGCGCGGCGATCAGTTTCAGCGCACAGTCACGGCTGATGATGGGACGCATGAGGACAGCGGTGTCCACCGGAGTCATAACGGTGCCGCCGCGGTACAGGGGAGAAAGATGATAGTAGACCTTGTCGCCGCCGTCATAGGCCAGACCGGATGGCCCTATGGACTCCACCCGGCAGACGCCCTCGCCGCCGTATACCACCAGATCACCCGCTGCAAACATCACACACGCTCCTTATCCGCAACATACATACACATATATACACAAAAAGGCACATGGCACACGACCATGCGTTCCCCTTTTGCTCACCATTACCTGACATCAGTATAACATATTCTGACGAAAAATGTAAGCACAAATTTTACCGTGACTGTCGATTTTCCCGGAAAGTTGTGATACAATTCAGAAAAACTTTTGCGAGGTGCAGCCATGAAAAAACCTGTCATCCATCCCTCCGCCTTTGTGGCGGACAACGCCACCGTCCGGGGCAGCGTGACCCTGGGCGCCAACAGCAGCGTGTTCTTCGGCGCGGTGCTGCGGGGCGACCGGGCGCCGATCACCATCGGTGCGGGCACGAATATCCAGGATAACTGTGTGGTGCACGTGGACTACGACCATCCGGTGACGGTGGGCGAAAACGTAACGGTGGGCCACGGGGCCATCCTCCATGGGTGCACCGTGGGTGACAACACCCTCATCGGCATGGGCGCCATCGTGCTGAACGGCGCGAAGGTCGGCAGCAACTGCCTGATCGGTGCGGGGGCGCTGGTACCGCAGAACGTGGAGATACCGGACGGGTCTTTGGCCTTCGGCTCCCCCGCCAAGATCAAAGGCCAGCTGGACGAGGCCGCCATCGCCGAGCTGCGGCAGGCGGCGCTGGACTACCAGGAGGAGGCCATTGCATACAAGGCCGAGCAGGAACAATAAAAATATGCGCTCCGACCAAGAGACGGTGCGCATGGCTGAAAAGCGGCCCCCGGCTGTGCCGGGGGCCGCTGACCGTTTAGACGACGGCAAAGAACTTGATGATAAACAGCAGGGAAATAATGTAGGTCAGGACAGACACATCCTTGGCACGGCCGGAGAACACCTTGATCACGGTGTAGGAGATCATGGCAATACCGATTCCGTGGCCGATGGAGCCGGAGATGGGCATTGCCAGCAGCATCAGGAACACGGGAACCACCTGATCCAGATCGTCGAAATCCACGTTCTTCAGGCCCTGGAGCATCAGGATGCCCACGTAGATCAGGGCGGAGGAGGTAGCGGCAGCGGGAATGACGGCCGCCACGGGCGCGATGAACATACAGGCCAGGAACATGAACGCGGCGGTCAGGCTGGTCAAGCCGGTGCGGCCGCCGGCCTCCACGCCGGAGGCGGACTCCACAAAGGTGGTAACGGTGGAGGTGCCGCAGCAGGCGCCGGCCACGGTGCCCACGGCATCGGACAGCAGGGCCTCCTTCATGTTGGGCATATTGCCGTCCTTGTCGGTCATGCCGGCGCGGGAGGCCGTTCCCACCAGGGTGCCGATGGTGTCGAACATATCGATCATGCAGAAGGTGATGATCAGGCTGATCGCCGTGAACCAACCGATGTTGAAGAAATCAGCGAAGTCAAACTTGAACAGCGTGGTCTCCACCATATCGTGGAAGGGCGGCAGGAAGGACGCGCCCTCCAGAGAGGCAAAGGGGTTGGTACCCAGGAAGATGAAGCAGCCGGCCCAGTAGATCACGGAAGCTACCAGCATACCCACCAGCACGGCGGCCTTGACGCCCTTCTTGGCCAGCAGGATGAT